>Ga0114918_10000315_pt1 | contig 41236 bp, 29 predicted proteins | sample LantaG_FD_87015 | JGI IMG/M metagenome (GOLD analysis project Ga0114918, IMG submission 87015) | Deep subsurface microbial communities from Baltic Sea to uncover new lineages of life (NeLLi) - Landsort_02402 metaG | ecosystem: Environmental > Aquatic > Marine > Oceanic > Sediment | place...
CAGCATTGTACTTTTCGAGAAAGTTCCTATGACACAAGTACTTATGAAAAATGTCTTGCAAAACGAAATTATTCAATTTCATAACCAATTGTTATTATTCGACTTATAATGGGACAGTAGTGTACCTGGAAAGGAACTAAAAATGAACTACCGCAGATTAGTTTTGTCGGCCTTGGTGGCAACTGTGCTCGTCCTTGTTGCATCAGTTGATGCCGCGGATGAACAGACAAACACGATTGGGATGAAGCTGATAAGGATTGCGCCCGGGACATTTGAGATGGGCAGCAATCAGGGCAGAGACTATTGGGATGAAAGCCCCGTTCACAATGTGACAATCAGCAGGCCTTTCTACATCTCGGAAACAGAAGTAACTATCGAACAGTTCAGGCAGTTCCGGCCGGATTTCAAATCGACTGCCGGTATGGACCCATACGCAGCCGGCCTTAGCTGGTATGACGCCGAGGCCTTCTGCAGATGGCTCACGAAAAAGGAAGGGAAACCCTACCGCCTGCCCACCGAGGCCGAGTGGGAATACACCTGTCGAGCCGGCACCAGCAGTCTGTACTTCTCCGGCGACAAGTCGCTCCAGTCCGAGTCGGCAAATCCCTGGGGGCTGAAGAATATGAATACCGGCGTACTGGAATGGTGTTTCGACTGGTACGGCAATTATCCCGCTCAGCCACAGATCGACCCGGTCGGACCGGAGGCAGGAATGGCCAAGGTCGTGCGAGGAGGACCGCTCGATGGTAGTGGCCGCACCGAAGAGCGTAACATCTTCGATGCCTCCTCAAGCAGAGCTTCAATAGCTCCTGCTTTTGGCCGGTATCCTTCCGGTAAAAAATCTCCGGTGAAAAAGAACGTCGCAACAGGTCAGGCCCAGCCCGGCCTCATAGGAACCTGGTTTGGCGAGCCCGACCTGAGCAAGGCAAAGGACCAGGAAGTGATAGCTAAACTTGACCAGGACTGGAGCCAGAACGACTCAAAAGGTGACCACTGGTCTGCCAGGTGGCGCGGCCTTATCGAAGGGCCCACAACCGGTGAAGTAACTTTCGAAATGACTGTGGCCACCGGCGGCACATTAACAATCGATGGAAAGGCACTCATCAATGCATGGAGCAATGCCGGTACTGCCACAGCCAAAATGAATATGGTCAAAGGCAAAAAATATCCGGTTGTTATTACATACAACAGAGCCGAAGGCGACTCGAATCTGCGGATTTCCTGGAGTTGGTCCGGAACAAATGCGCACCCAATCGGAGGTAGTGCTCTGTCGTACAGTCCAGCCGACGAAGCTTCAGCTAAAGCCGAGGGCGGCGGTGATGATGACGAGGAAAAGGCTGCCCCGGGATCGCACAAAATTGGTTTCCGCATTGTTCAGGCACCCATGCACGGAATTATGCCATTGGCGTATCAGACCCCCTATGTTCAGCAGGCTGTGCAAAAGAAAACGGCAATGGTAACACAGGCTCCGGATGCAACCAAACCTTTCTTTAGAAAACGCTACCTGTTTCCAACGCCGCACGACAACCGTCCCAATGCCGAAATTGACGCCGTTGCAATGGCCCCTTATCTGCGGCACCACTGCCACAGCCCGGCCCTTGAGGTTTGTCCCAATGGTGATGTCCTGATGGTTATATACAGCTCTTACGACGAGTATGAACCCGGGGTATCACTGATTGCCGCAAGGCTGCGATTGGGTGCCGATTTGTGGGATATGCCCGAAAAGATGTTCGACTTCGCTGCGGCAAACGACCACGCACCTATGCTATATACCGAAGGTGACACCATGTACTTCTTCTGGGGCAATCCGAAACTTCAGGGCGGTTTTCCATTCAATTGGACCATTTCCCACGATAGTGCTGCAACATGGGAAGAGATCAAATTTCCGAAGATCGTGGGCAAAATCGGAAGTCACTCGCGTCAGCCGGTTAACACCGCCCTGCGCGACAAGAATGGAACCCTATACTTCGCAAGCGACGCCTCAGGGGGACACTCGCTGCTTTGGGCCACCGGCAACAATGGCTTGACGTGGTACGATACCGGCGGCAGAACCAATGGGCGCCACACCACCTTCGCGCTTCTCAGCGACGGGACCACCATTCTTGGTATGGGCGGCAAGAACACCGACATCGACGGCTTCATGCCAAAATCCATTTCCACCGATGGCGGCAAAACATACACGTTCAGTAAAACGCCGTTTGCCTCGCTTGGCTCAAACCAGCGTCCGTGTGTGCTAAAGCTGAAAAGCGGCCGACTCCTTTTTGTCGGCGACTTCCAGAACCCCGGCGGAAGAAGCCCCGAGGGGGTCACTCAAAGAGGTTGTTATGCAGCCCTTTCCGATGATGACGGCAAGACATGGCACATCAAGAAGCTTGTGGGAACTCAGCAGCACGAAGACAAAAACCGTAACGGCGGCGCCGACACGCTCGGGTACTCGGCGGCTCGACAGGGGCCCAATGGGATGATTCACCTTATCACTACTATGACCAGGCCCTGCCTGCACTTTGAGTTCAACGAGGCTTTTATTCTCTCCGACAATACCGGTTATGAGAATGCCTCCGATGCAATGTTGATGAAATCCTCCGCGACAAAGGTCGCTAAGGTTAAGCAGTACAGCCAGCAGTATCCCTCCGGCAGAAGAGCGATTACCTACAGCGGTGGTATCGGCGACGACGGACGTTTTCTGCTGGAAGGACACCAGGTATCCTATTACAAGAACGGCCATAAACAGCACGAGGCAACGTACAAACTCGGACGCAAGGTCGGCACGGAAATGTTCTGGAATATAAACGGCAGCATAGGATCGCAGTGGCAGCACAACGACGACGGCTCCAGCGTCTGGACACAGTATTGGCCCAACGGTAAAAAGAAGGCACAGTCAAGATGGCGAAACTTCAAGGCCGAAGGAACCGCAACTCTCTGGGATATTAAGGGCAATGTCACCAGCCAAAAGAAGTTTGTCAACGGTGAATTCGCCGACTAATTCATAACGGCTGCGAAGCGCATAATTGCAGCGCTTCGGACTGAAATGCAACTTGTTCTTATCAGGGGTCTCGCTTACAGTCGTCGGCTGTGCGGGACCGGCGATAGTATTGCAAAGGCTGTGGTTCTATGCGCAGAGACATGGTTTATCTGACCGTTTTTTCCCTTTTTACCTCAGTTGCCGCCGCAGATGTCCCCACCACCGAAACCTTTCAAAACTCAATCAAAATGAATTTTGTCCGAATCGAGCCGGGCAGATTCACCATGGGCTTCGAAGGAAAAGCGCTTCCAAAGGAACTGCCGACCAAAAAGGGGCATTTCAAAAACGGCGACTTCGATGAAAAACCTGCCCATCAGGTTGCTATAACAAAACCATTCTACATGGCCGTATGTGAAGTCACAAACGCCCAATACGAAAAGTTTGACCCTAACCATCAAAAATATCGGGGGCGCCGCGGTTACTCCAAAGCCGATGATGAAGCCGTTGTCTTCGTAAGCTGGCACGACGCAACCGCGTTCTGCAAATGGCTTTCAAAAAAAGAGCAGTTACCATACAGGCTGCCCACAGAAGCCGAATGGGAATATGCCTGTCGCGCGGGAACCACCACGGTTTTCAGTACCGGTGACAGGCTGCCCAGCGAATTCCTGAAGAACAACAACGAGCCGCTGACAGTAGGCAAAACCGCGCCAAATCCGTGGGGCCTGTACGACATGCACGGCAACGTTGAAGAATGGTGCTGCGATTGGTACGGCCCTTATGAAAGTGGACCGCAAACCGATCCCGTCGGGGCGGCAGATGGCGATTTCAAGGTCACTCGCGGCGGCAGTCACTGGACAGAATCCTATTACCTTCGCAGTGCCAACCGCCTCGGTTCGCATCCCGACGACAGGCAGTGGATGATAGGCTTTCGCGTAGTAATGGGGCTAATGCCGAAGGCTGCATATTCGCCCAAATCTGCGCCCAAACGTTATCAGCGGCACGTCAGTCAAACAATCGGCTCTGCCGTCGGGCCTGACCTGCAAAAACCATACTTCAATGGCCCGCACGTGTTCGTCAGGATTGGCGAAGGCTCTTACGGCCCGTTGTTCTCGGAACATAATCATTTTGCCTCTGTCACCGAGTGCCCCAACGGCGACCTGCTCGCCGCATGGTTCACCTGCATGGACGAAATGGGCAGAGAACTCGGCGTCGCCGTCAGCCGCCTACCCTATGGTCAAACCCAATGGCAGCCTGCTTCACCTTTCTGGGATGCTCCGGACAGAAACGACCATACACACGCGCTTTGGTACGACGGAAAAGGAACGATTTTTCACTTCAACGGACTCGGCGTTAAATACAGAAATCTGGCCCTGCTGCTGCGAAAATCAACCGACAACGGTGTCACCTGGTCAAAAGCAAAAATAATTCTTGACCACAGTGACAAATTGCCGAACAAAATCGTCGAGTCGGTATTTCGCGCCAAAACCGGCGAGATTGTCATCCCCATGGATGGCGCTGTTATCGGTATAAGTTCAGACGAAGGCAAGACGTGGTCGGTGCCGCCGGGCCGTCTCCGCGGTACGCACGTCGGTGTCACCCAGCTTGCGGACGGTCGACTTTTCGCCTTCGGCAGGCACGGCGTGATCGATGGGAAAATGCCTATAAGCATTTCTGCCGACATGGGCAAAACCTGGACGTATCGGGCAGGTCCCTTTCAGCCGATTCACAGCGGCAGACGGGTGGCCCTGATGGGACTTAAAGAAGGGCCTTTATTTGTCGCCTCTTTCTGCCGGGGAATGATGATTAAGAACGACGCCGGCACTGAGCAGGCTGTCACCGGACTCTTTGCCGCCATTTCAGAAGACGACGGAAAGACCTGGCCATGGCGACGTCCCATCACCGACGACGGCCCGGGCCGTGAAATTGAAACAATGGATGGCGACCCCGTTATGATGGACAGGCGAAACAGTGAACCTGTCGGCTATCTCGGCGTCTGCCAAAGTGCCGACGGCCTGGTTCATCTTGTCAGCAGCCGCAATCATTATGCTTTTAATCTCGCTTGGCTGAAGACCGCACCACCTGCCGCGTCTCCACAACCGCCGGCACCACAAAAAAGGAAATTGCCTGTAAAGCACGTGCTGGGCAATATCTACAGGACGACAATCTTACCAACCCGCCACAACTGGGCATGGAACCTCAATGGTGGAAGAAACAGTCCTGCCGAATCCCCGATAATGAGTATCTTACAGGGGAAACTACTGAAAATAGATACACTTTCTGCCGGCCAGTTCTGGCTTAGAACAGAAAAGCCCGAAGTCTTCGGCGCCGTTGATTATAAGAAGGGATTCACCGCGGAAATCAGAACAAAAATCCTGAAGTCCGCACCCAAACAAAGGGGTATCGACCTGGAACTCTACGATGGTTCCGGCAGCAGGTATGCCATAACTATTACTGCAACCGGTGTCTACTGGTATCAGGGGCTTATCCAGGGTTCTGCCTTTCTGCGTTTCGCCCAGTATGTCCCCATCGGGCAAAACCTCGACAACACCGACAGAATGCACACGTATAGAATTGCCGTTCGGCCCGACCGTGTTGCACAGATTTACCGTGATGCAACACTTGTGGGGATAAAGCCCTATGAATACAGAACGCCGCGTTCGCCGTACATTTATTTCGGTGCCGCTGCCGGCGTCCAGGCATTGGTTGAGCATGTCGCGTATGATTTGACCGGACCGAGTCAGCCGTAATTGGGGTATTGATATGACAAGAGCAATGACAATGGGCGTCTCAGCAGATATGGGCAAGACCCGGACATATAAGAAAAGCCAATTCCCTTCTATAGGCGGCGGTCAGCGACTCGCATTTATCCGCCTCCGCGAAGGGCCGCTGTTGATGGCTTCCTTTGCCGGTTCCGACGACGAAGGAAGACCAATTCGGCCTGTTATGGTAAGATTCATCATGAGCAAAACGAACGCCGAACCAAGAGGATATCTTTCGGTCTGTCAGGCTCGAAATAGTCCGATTCACCTGATTACCAGTTGGAATCATAACGCATTTAACTTAGAATGGTTTGAAACGCCGGCACCGGCAGTGCCGGGATAACTCTTTTAACCGATTATTATTTTAAGGAGTAACGCAGGATGAAAAGAAAATTAACTCTTACGGCAATCGCAGCTCTGCTGATATGCTTTGTGTCAAGCAGCATTGCATTGGCGAAAATGCCGGCCGAAAAGGCGTACACAAATTCGCTGGGCATCAAGTTTGTCCGAATCGAACCGGGCTCGTTCGAGATGGGCAACCTGACCGAAACGCTTCCATTCGACATGATGCCTCAGGACGGTGGTCCCGGCAATCGTATGGACCATCTGCGAGCCGGTGACTTCGATGAAAGGCCGGTCCACAAGGTGAAGATTACAAAGCCTTTTTACATGGGCGTCCTTGAAGTGACAAACTTTCAATACGAACTCTTTGACCCTGAGCATAAAAAACTGCGAGGCCAGGATGACACTTCCACCGACGACGACGAAGCGGTAGTAAACGTCAGTTGGTACGACGCACAGGCATATTGTAAGTGGCTCTCCGACAAAGAAGGCCTGTCGTATCGTCTGCCGACCGAAGCCGAGTGGGAATACACATGCCGAGCCGGCACAACATCGAATTACTATTGCGGCGAGCGTCTGCCGAAAGAATATCATAAAAACCAGTGGCTCATCAGGGGACGGCCGGACGACATCAAGATTACCGTCGGCAAAACTCCCCCCAACCCCCTGGGTCTTTACGACATGCACGGCAACGTCGAGGAATGGTGCCAGGATTGGTACGGACCATACACGAAGAAATCAAAGACCGACCCAGTTGGTTATGTTGACGGAGAGTTCCGAGTCACTCGCAGCGGAAGCCACTCGACGTATGCATATTTCCTTCGTTCGTCAAACCGTGCCGGAATGATGCCGCGAGCAAAGAACTGGTTGATCGGCTTTAGGGTTGTAATCGGCGAAATGCCTGATACCAAGCCGTTCGATCTGCCACCGGTACCTTTGAATCAGCAGAAAGTAGAGAAAAGAAGCCGGGTTGCGGCCCTGAAAGGTCCGGATCCCGAAGTCCCGTATTTCGAAGCCCCAAAACCGTTTGTGATAATACCGCCCGCATCGGCAGGACCGGTCTTTGCACTGCATAACCACGACCCGGCCATAGTCGAATGCCCCAACGGTGACCTCATCGCCTGCTGGTATACCTGCCTTGCGGAAAAGAACCGCGAACTTGCCCAAGCGGCAAGTCGCCTGAGATACGGTGCGAAACAATGGCAGCAGGCATCACCTTTCTGGGATGCCCCCGACAGAAACGACCACGCTCCGCTGATGTGGTATGACGACAAAAACACCATATATCACTTCACAGGGATGAGCTTCGGAGCAGGATACAATAATATGGTGGTTGTCATGAGAACCAGCACCGATAACGGCGCAACATGGTCACATGGACGCATTATCGTCGATGAATTTGACAACGGCCATATGCCCGTCGAAGGTGCCTTTCGAATGAACGACGGCGCAATCGCGTTTATTTCCGACAGCAAGCCAACACTATGGATTAGTCACGACGAGGCAATCTCCTGGAAAAGCTGCGAGGGCGCAATCAGCGGCAATCACCCAGGCGTTACCCAACTCAAGGACGGTACTTTGTTCGGCCTGACCCGTGACACCAAGGTCGATGGAATGATGCCCATCGTCACTTCGAAAGATATGGGTAAAACATGGGAGTACAAAGCCAGTGATTTCCCACCGATCATCGGTGGAGAACGACTCGTTCTGTTCAAAACAAGGGAAGGTCCGCTGTTTTTTGCGTCACTGGCCAACGAGAGCATCGAGATTACCGACGCTTCGGGTACCAAGAGAAACGTACGAGGATTGTTCGTAGCCATCTCCGAAGACGAAGGAAAGACATGGCCCTACAAGCGTCTTGTCACCGACGACGGCCCGGGCAGAGGCGTAGGCTCCACCAACGGATATGTATTCACAATGAGCCAGAGCATCGGCGAGCACCTCGGATACTTCGCCGGCTGCCAGGCGACCAACGGTGTGATACACCTTATCAGCAGTACCACGCACTACGCGTTTAACCTCAAGTGGGCCATGATACCGGCCCCGGCGATAAAGTATCCGCCGATGCCGGTCAAGCACATCGTCGAAACCTTCGACGGTCCCGAACTGGCCAACGATGGCTGGATTCGCTACAAGAGCTACACGGGAACCTTTGACGGCAAAGGGTCATTCAGAATTTTCAATCCGGGCCGTCAAGGCGGGATCAACCGTGCCGTCGGCTATGGCTCGTTCGAAGCCAATTTCACGCTGAAGAATTTCCTCTTCCATCCCAAAGGAAGGAGTTACCAAGGTGTGGGCCTGATCTTCGAAGACGGACTCCACGCAAAATGCGCAGTATATATAAGAAAGAATGATATAGGGCCAGGAGAAGCTGCCGACCTCACATTCGATAAGACCCCCGACAGCATAAAGATTAAGACAATCTGGAATCTCCCCAGGAAACAGTGGCAGATATTCTACGGATTCAACGGTGAAGATGCGGTCAACGAATTGCCGGCAAGCAAGAAGGGGATGTTCCTGAAGAATAATCCATTCACAGAAAGCGTCGGCTGTGCTGTACTTGCTCAACACGCCGGCTTCGACATCGACTATCTTGAAATAAAACCGGTTTCTGATTGATATGCATGTTTGCATTTTCACGAGTTTCTCTTTTTAGGATTGTTCAATGCCATTTAAGACATTTGGTCTTTCAGACCCGCTGGTTCGTGGGATACTGGCAGCAGGTTACACGGCCCCCACTGAAATACAGTCGCAGGCAATACCGGCGGCAATTGCCGGCAGCGATATCATCGGCTGCGCCCAGACGGGCACAGGCAAGACAGCGGCGTTTGTGCTGCCGATACTGGATCGTCTCAGCCATGAGCGATCGCAGCGCAAGGGGGCCGTTAGGTCATTGATCATCACTCCAACGCGCGAACTGGCCGTGCAAATCGAAAGATCGATACTCGGCTACGGGCGGTTCACGAACCTCAAGGCCCTGGCGGTTTACGGTGGCGTCAGCATCAACAAGCAGATAGCAGCGCTGCGTCGCGGCGTTGATATCGTGGTCGCCACGCCCGGACGGCTGATAGACCATATCCAACGCAACACGATCAAACTGAGCGGTGTAGAGGTGCTCGTGCTGGACGAGGCCGACCGGATGCTTGATATGGGCTTCGTGAACGACGTGCGGCGGATTGTGGGAGAGCTTCCGAAGAAACGCCAGACGCTGCTGTTTTCAGCGACGATATCGCCGGAGGTTAAGACCCTGGCGGCCGACATGCTGAAATCGCCGAAGGTGATACAGATAGGCCGGCCCCGCAACCCGATCGACACGATCACGCAGCATATCTACGCGGTCGAGAAGGCGCTGAAGATGGACCTTCTGCTGCACATGCTCAAAGACCCGCAGATGTTCAGCGTGCTGGTGTTCTCGCGCACCAAATACGGGGCAGACAAGATCAGCCGACGGCTCAAACACGCCGGCATCGTTGCGATCTCGATACATTCGGGCCGTACACAGAACCAGCGGCAACGGGCCCTCGACGGCTTTCGCAGTGGCAACTATCAGGTCATGGTTGCCACCGATGTTGCCGCCCGCGGCATCGACGTCGAGGGGATATCACACGTCATCAATTACGACGTGCCCACTCACGCTGAGGATTACGTCCATCGGATAGGCCGGACAGGTCGAGCGGAGGCCACCGGCGATGCGATCACGTTCGTTTCAAGCGAGGAGCAAAAGTACCTGCGAGAGATCGGCAAGTTCATAGAGCGCAAACTCAAGGCGCACAAGTGCAAGGGCTTCTCATACGTCAAGTCCACGCCGCCCGAGCCGAAGCCAAAGACCGCCAAAACCGCCAAAACCGCCAAAACCTCACGACGCAAGGAACTGCCGGGAAGCAAGCGCGTCTCCGGAGCCAGAAAGTCATATCGCGGCCGCCGCAAACGACTCAAGAGATAAAGCCCCAACCCAGCGGTACATGACCGATTCCAGAGATGACCACGTTGTTCAACTCATCGACAGGCTGTTCGGTGTTGCAAATCAACTCAAGAAATGGCAGCAACAACCGGCCTCTTTGCTCAAAAACTCCGCGACTTTTCGACTGTGGATGGAACATCGTCTAAAAAAAAAGAAAAAACCAATTGACGCAGCGAATATTTATTCTTATACTGAATGCAAGTTATTGAAACAGAACAAACATTCTGCTGTTTAGTCCGATTTGTAGACAAATCATGGATAAGAGCAAACTGTCTCGTAAAGAAAGGGAAAAATTCAGGCATAGAGAAGAGATATTGGAAGCGGCACTAAGCCTTTTTTCCAGTAAAGGTTTTCATGATGTTTCCATGCAGGATATTGCAATTGCTTCGGAGTTTGGCGTGGGCACGCTATACAGTTTTTTTGAAAGTAAAGAACAGCTTTTCGTAGAGCTAATGAAAACTGGTATTGAAAGAATTGGCCAATTACTTATTCCGATTTTAGACTCAAAGCAGGAAGAGGAGAAGAAGTTGTCAGAATTCATTCGTGCGCATGTTGACATGATTGAAGGCAACGTAGAGTTCATTAAGCTATATATTTCCCAGTATGGAATGAGCACATCAGCAAATCCAATGCTCAAAGATATATCAGTTTTAAAGGCGGCTGTAGCTGCAAAACTTGAAAGTCTCATAAAGGCCGGTATACAAAAACGGATATTTAGACGTGTTCACCCAGAAATTGTGGCACTATCTCTTCGGGCCACATTGGAAGCATTTGATCTTGAATCCTCGGAGCATTTCGACAAAGCAAAAGTAAAAGACGGAGTCTTGAAAATAGAAAGATTTTTCCTGAGTGCCTTGCTGGGAGAAGAAGCAGGTAGTGATTCGAAACAATCTAATTTGACCTGATTTGGAGAATAAAAAATGCAACGTAAAGTAAATTCTCATTATTCTCGATGGATAGCTCTTGAAGTAATATCCGGCAGGAAGTATATGCAAGCCGAAGCTGATACTCACAGCCCTTGTGCTGTAATCCTGTTGCTGGGAACCTTCTTGCTGCTGTTGACCGTGACCGGCTGCAAACAGAAGGGTGGACCGCCGCCGGGCGGGGTCCCCGAAGTGGCCGTTGTTACCGTACATCCGGAGCGGGTAGTCATAACGACGGAATTGCCTGGCCGTACATCAGCCTTTCTTGTCGCTGAAATCCGCCCACAGGTTAATGGCCTCATTTTGAAACGGGCGTTCGAGGAAGGCTCCGATGTTAAAGCAGGTGATATGCTGTACCAGATTGACCCCGCGCCTTACCAAGCGGCTTATGATCAGGCCAAGGCGGCGGTCGCCATGTCGGAGGCCCAATTGCCGGCTGTGCGTGCACGGGAAAAACGCTTCAAGGAACTGGTCGCTAGTCATGCGGTCGGGCAGCAGGATTACGATGATGCGCTTGCGGCCATGCGGCAGACGGAAGCGCAGTTGGAGGTCAGCAAGGCAGCTATGGAAAGCGCAAAGATCAATCTGTCTTACACGCCCATCAAGGCTCCGATTTCCGGCCGAATCGGTCGGTCCAGTGTGACAGAGGGTGCTCTTGTGACGGCGTATCAGCCCATAGCTTTGGCGACTATTCAGCAACTGGACCCAATTTATGTGGATGTACCCCAGTCCACCACCGAACTGCTGCGTTTGCAGCGCCGCTTGAAAGATGGCCGTCTTGACCACGATGGAACGAACCAGAACAAGGTAAAACTCATTCTGGAAGACGACACGCCGTATCCTTCGGAAGGGACGCTTCAATTCCAGGATGTTACGGTGGACCCAACGACCGGGTCAGTCATCTTACGGGTAGTCTTTCCAAATCCAGAAGGCATTCTTCTGCCGGGCATGTTCGTTCGGGCGGTTATTATAGAAGGTGTCAATGAGCAGGCCATTCTTGTCCCGCAGCAGGGAATTTCCCGCAACCCGAAAGGGGATCCCGTCGCGATGATTGTGGATGCTGAAGACAAGGCCCAGCAGCGGATGCTAACGCTCGATCGAGCAATCGGCGATAAATGGCTTGTTTCATCGGGTCTTAATCGGGGTGATAGGGTAATTGTCGAGGGTGTTCAAAAGGTCAGGCCCGGTGCTTCTGTAAAGGCTGTCCCGTTCGATGCTGGTCATAAAGATGGTCCAGCGGCCGAAAAGACGGTTCAACCATCTGCAAATACAAATTAAACGGAGAAATTATATGTTATCGAAATTCTTTCTTGACCGCCCTGTTTTCGCCTGGGTCATCGCCATTTTCATCATGCTTCTGGGCGGGCTGGCCATCTATAACCTGCCCATATCTCAATATCCGCCCATCGCTCCACCGGCCATCGCCATCGACTCCTTCTATCCCGGGGCTTCGGCGCAGACAGTGGAAAACAGTGTTACCCAAATCATCGAGCAGAAAATGACCGGCTTCGATGACATGCTGTATCTCTCCGGCACGAGCGATTCATCAGGGGCCTCGCGCATCGAATTAACCTTCAAGCCGGGGACCGATGCCGACATGGCTTGGGCCAAGGTTCAGAACAAGCTCCAGCTCGCCATGGCCAGTCTGCCGGAAGTGGTCCAGCGCACAGGGGTCAAGGTCAGCAAGTCCACGCGGAATTACTTGATTATCATAGGGCTGGTCTCCGAAGACAGCAGTATGAACAACCACGACCTGCAGGACTATGCCGTGTCCAGCCTCGAGAAGGTTCTGGCGCGCGTGCCCGGGGTCGGCGAGGTTGAACCATTCGGCTCGCAGTATGCCATGCGGGTCTGGCTGAATCCGGACAAGCTGACCAACTACCACCTTACCGTGGAAGATGTGATCATGGCGTTGCGTGCCTACAATGTGGAGGTCTCCGCCGGTCAGTTCGGCGGGATTCCGGCGGTGGAAGGCCAGCGTCTTAACGCCTCCATCGTCGTCCAGAACCTCCTCCAGACCCCGGACGAATTCGCCGCTATTCTTCTGCGCACCAATCCGGACGGCTCCATCGTGCGAGTCAAGGACGTGGGACGAACCGAACTGGGGACCGAGTTCTATGATATTGAGGGTCGTTACAACGGCAAACCTATGGCTGCTCTGGCCATCCGGCAGGCGCCCGGCGCCAACGCGCTGGATACGGCCAATGCCATCAAGAGCAAGATGGAGGAGATGAGCCTCTACTTTCCGCCGGGGATGAAGGTCGTGTATCCCTACGACACCACCCCGTTCGTCAAGGTGGCCATTGGCGAGGCGGTCAAGGCCCTGCTCATGGCGATTGTGCTGGTCTTCCTGGTCATGTGGCTGTTCATGGGGAACATCCGCGCCACGCTGATTCCCACCATTGCGGTGCCGGTGGTGCTTCTGGGTGTATGTGCCGGGCTGGGGGCTTTCGGGTACTCCATCAACATGCTGACAATGTTCGCTATGGTAATTGCCATCGGGCTGTTGGTGGACGATACCATCGTGGTAGTGGAGAACGTGGAACGTCTCATGAGCGAAGAAGGGCTTTCGCCGCGTGATGCCACCGCCAAGTCTATGGGCCAGGTCACGAGTGCCCTGATAGGTTTCTTCCTAGTACTCGCAGCTTTGTTTGGTCCCATGGCGTTCTTCAGCGGGTCCACAGGGGTCATCTATCGCCAGTTTTCCGTGACCATTGTCACGGCTATGTTCCTGTCGATTACTGTGGCCTTGATCCTGACGCCGGTGCTGTGCGCGTCGATCCTCAAGCCGGTTACCAAGGGGCACGAAGCGGCGGAAGGTGCTATCAGGTTCCTGCGTCCGTTTTTTCTGTGGTTCGACAAGGGTTTTTACTGGTTCCGAAACGGTTTTGTGAAGCTGGTCGGCCATGCGCTTGCCAAAAAACTGCGTTACGTGGTCGTGTACATCGTGATTGTAGCCGGACTGGGATTGCTTTTCATGCGAATGCCGACCAGCTATCTTCCGGATGAAGACCAGGGAATCCTGCTGGCCCAAATCCTCACGCCGACGGGCGCTACTATGGAGCAGACCCAGCAGGTCGCGGACGAGGTCCAGCGCTATTTTCTGGAGAACGAAAAAGAGGCGGTGGAATCCTGTATGACGATTGCCGGCATGGGCTTTTCCGGCAGGGCGCAGAACAACGGCATGGTGTTTGCCAAGCTGAAGGATTGGAAGCTGCGCGACAGGCCGGACCTGAGGGTCAAGGCCATTGCGGGCCGGGCCATGGCGGAGTTCTCGAAGATTCGCGGCGCCATGGTCTTCGCCTTTCCACCGCCTTCCATCGTCGAATTGGGCAATGCCATAGGCTTCGATTTCCAGTTGATAGACCGCGGCGGCGTCGGGCACGCCGCCCTGATGAACGCCCGCAACCAACTCCTCGGCATGGCGGCGCAGAACCCGAGGTTGGCGAAAGTCCGGCCCAACGGCATGGAGGACGTGCCCGAATACCGAGTTGATGTGGACTGGGAAAAGGCGGGTGCTGAGGGCGTGCCCATTACCAGCATCCATAACACCATCTCGGCGGCTTTCGGCAGCGCGTATGTCAACGACTTCATTCAAGGCGGTCGGGTGAAACGGGTATTCGTTCAGGCGGACGCTCCTTACCGAATGCTGCCCAAGGACCTGGAAAAACTTTACGTCCGCAATACGGCAAGGAAGATGGTACCTTTTTCCTCGTTTGCGTCCAGCCACTGGACGAGCGGTTCTCCCCGGCTGGAGCGATTTAATGGCTTTCCATCCATGAACATCTGGGGTGAGTCGGCGCCGGGCAAGAGTTCCGGCGAGGCTATACAGGCCATGGAAGAGATAGTCTCAAAGCTGCCACAGGGGATCGGTTATGACTGGACAGGGCTTTCCTACCAAGAGCGACAAGGCGCTTCCCAGACCGGCCTGCTCTATACCTTTTCCATCCTGATAGTTTTCCTTTTTCTGGCGGCCCTGTACGGGAAATGGGACATTCCTATTGCTGTATTGCTGATATTGCCGCTCGGGGTCATTGGCGGCGTTATTGCTTCGACGCTGCGTGGGTTGCCCAGCGACGTCTATTTCCAGATAGGGTTGTTGAACACCCTGGGTTTGGCTACCAAGAACGCCATCCTGATTGTCCAGTTCGCCAAGGCCGGGGTGGAGCAAGGGCTGGGATTGATAGAGGCCTCGCTCCGGGCGGTGAAGCTGCGGCTCCGGCCGATTCTCATGACATCAACGACGACCGGTTTGGCTGTGCTGCCCCTGGCCTTGAGCACGGGCGCGGGAGCAGGTGCCATGGTTGCCATCGGAACCGTGGTGCTGGGCGGGATGATCACGGGAACGATTCTTGTGGTACTGTTTACGCCGCTATTTTATGTGCTGATAGAGAAAACCTTTGGCAAACGGAAGAAGATTGTAACGGTGTAATATGTCGATGAAAATCCATCAGGGGGACAATAATATGAATAGACATTTTTTGTTTTTGCTGGTTGCAATAATCCTCTTTTCGGGTGGCTGCACCATGACGCCGAAATACACAAGGCCGGAATCGCCTATCCCAACTGACTGGCCGGAAGGTTCGGCATATCAGAACAGGCAATCCCCGCAGGACACCCCGATTGCTGCGAATCTCAGGTGGCAGGAATTTTTCACCGACCAAAAGCTTCAACAGATTATCGAGACGGCTCTGAATAACAACCGCGACCTGCGGCTTGCCGGTTTGAACGTGGAAAAGGCGAGGTCCCTCTATGGTGTTCAACGGGCAGAGCTGTTTCCCGCGGTCGATGCTACGGGAGCTGGAAGCAAAAAACGGGCCTCTGCCGATCTTGCATCTCCCGGACTGCCAAGGACAACCAAACAATTTAATGTTGATCTTGGAATAACTTCATGGGAGATCGACTTTTTCGGACGCATCCGCAGCCTGGAAGAACAGGCACTGCAGGAGTACCTGGCCACTGAAGAGGCCCGTCGCAGTGCGCAGATCGCGCTGGTATCCGAGGTTGCCAGGGTGTACCTGACACTTGCCGCAGATAGAGGGAACCTCAACCTGACCCGGTCCACCCTTGAGACGCAGCAGGGCGTCTACGATTTAATCCGACAACAATACGAAACAGGCCTTGCCACCGAATTGGACCTGCGCCGGGTGCAAACTCAGGTGGATGCAGCCCGGGGAGATGTTGCACGCTATACGCGACTGGTGGCGCAGGACCAAAACGCATTGAACCTTCTGGCCGGTTCTGCTGTATCGGAAGATTTCCTGGCTCCTGATCTGGCAAGCGTTAGTCCACCCAGGGATATTTCCCCAGGCCTGTCTTCCGAGGTGCTCTTACGCCGACCGGATATTATGGCGGCGGAACATCAGCTAAAAGGCGCCTATGCCTATATCGGTGCGGCCCGATCCGCCTTTTTCCCCCGCATTGCACTGACGACCGCGGTGGGAACCGCAAGTGATGAGCTGTCCGGCCTATTCGGTTCTGGTTCGGGCACATGGAGCTTTGCACCTCAGATCGTTACGCCGATTTTTGACGCCCGCACCTGGGCTGCGTACAGGGTCACCAAGGCGGTTCAGAAAATCGCGCTGACACAGTATGAGAAGGCCATCCAGATAGCTTTCAGGGAGGTAGCCGATGCCCTTGCCGTGCGAGGTACTATAGAACAACAAGTAGCGGCGCAACAGTCTATAGTTAATTCCACACAGAAGATATATCACCTCTCGAATAAACGCTATACAAATGGGATTGACAGCTACCTGAGCGTTCTTGATGCGCAGCGTTCGCTTTATGGCGCACAACAGGGGCTCGTTTCCCTGCAATTAGCCAGGCTCGCCAACGAGGTAAGGTTTTATGCGGTATTGGGCGGCGGCGTGGAATACTTGGAGGCATCCGAAAGCTCTGTGAAGAAATAGGTGATTGAAGGACAAAGAGTATAGGTATCGGGGATGGTTCCGCTATATCAAGAATGATTGGCGCCAGAGCTAAAGAAGGCATAGATCTTATTGCGAGCAAAACAGCTATTCTTACGGTTGAGTTTGTCAAAAAGGACCAGGCAGGGAGTTCGAATGTTCCTTACCCGGTGTGTTTTTTAGAACTATATCAGGCGTCTTCGCAGGCCAGGAAGGATGCTTGTAAAAATCGTAAAAAGGCTGCATAATCATGGCTGACATAGTATCCAAAACCCTTGGGTGCGATATAACACGCCGACTCCGTTGGTATTACACTTATCGCGGCCCGATGATAAAGAATCGGATGTGCTTTGTTCTAAGGCAAAAATGATTTGCTCGAATCCGGTCGCCGGAAGAAGCAGGTGGATATGGTTGCTAAACAACAACTCACATGGCTTGGAGATACATTATCAGTTCTGGCACCGGGCAAGATAAACCTGACGCTTCTGGTCGCCGGTAAACGTTCGGACGGCTTCCATGAAATAGAAACCGTAATGGCGAAAATCGATTTTTTCGACGAACTATTCATAGAGCCGGGCCAAAAACCGGGAATCGATTTTCTCTCAAGCGGCCAGTATTGGGCACCACAGGGAAACGAAAATCTCGTCTACCGAGCGGCGCAATTGCTTCTCGAAAGCTGTAATGTCACTGCCGACATAAAGATAACTTTGCGAAAGAACATTCCCGCCGGTTCCGGCCTCGGTTCCGCCAGCAGCGACGCTGCTGCCACACTCGTGGCGCTAAATGAGTTTCTAAAACTGTCACTCGACAAGCCCATGCTTGCTGACCTCGCTGCGCGTCTCGGCAGTGACGTACCGTTCTTCATCGCAGGTCCTCTGGCACTTTGTACCGGCAGAGGCGAAAAAATCTCAAATTTGCATGAAGTTTACGATTTTACCGCAATCCTCTTCCTGCCCGACATAAATGTTTCCACTAAAAGGGTTTACGAAAATTATTGCCACGACCCAAACCTCTACCAAAGCCTAAAAGTGCAAATAAACAACCACATTCGAAAAAACAGGTTTGATTTGCTTGCGCCAATATGCGCCAATATGCTGCAAAGTAGTTGTTTCGCTTTGATTAAGGAACTTGCCGGCTTGAAAGCTAAAATTGAATCGCTGGGTTTTGGGCCTGTATGCCTGAGCGGTAGTGGTTCAGCCATGTTTTATATTGTGCAAGGCGGCGATAAGCAAGCGGTCAAGGTAGACATATTCGAACTTGAACGAATGGTCGGTTGCAAAAGCGTTATTGTGAGCAACAATAGATGGTAGACTTTTATGCGAGGCAATGAATATGGAAATCAGCGAAGTCAGAGTGAAGTTGGTGAGCAACAAAGACGACAGGTTGAAAGCTTTCTGCTCAATAACGATGGACAATGAGTTTGTAGTGCGTGACATCAAGGTGATTGAGGGTGTTGGAGGGCACTTTGTTGCGATGCCATCAAGAAAGATGAGCGACCACTGCGACAAGTGTGGCGGCAAAAATCATCTCAGGGCAAGATACTGCAACAATTGCGGGACGAGCCTTTCTGAGAACAGGGCCAAGAAGGACATGAAGGGAAGAATGAAACTGCATGCAGACATTGCTCACCCGATCAATGCCGATTGCAGAAAAAAGATTCAGGAAAGAGTCATTGTCGCCTTCAAAGAAGAGGTGGAAAAATCAAAACTGCCGGGTTACAAACCACTCGCAATGGATGAGCCCGATGATGATGTTCCCGAGATTGTGTCGTAATTCATCGGACGCTGTCACACAAAGTGACAGGACGACTTTAAGTACGCCTGCGATAAGCTGAGCTATGCAGTAAGTTCTTCGAGAACTTTATCCAGAGCCACATCCAATCTCTCATTGAGATTGTATCTGCCCTCTGTAATCTGCCGGCGAAGATTCAGCACTTTCTCCTTGCGAACTTCAGGCAGCAGCGCGATCTTTTTCAATACCTGACCAATCGGTGTGGTGTTGATATTCGCGAGAATCTGCTCCATTAGCAAATCCTCATCGGTTACCAGTTCATGTTTTTCCATGTGCATACGCCGAGTTTCACTATCAAAACGGCTGTTCGAATCCCAATTCGGCATCTTAACTACCTTGTTCATAAGCATCAAGCGATAACGTCCGTATTTCCGTTCGACAGCTTATAGCCACTACATCTTGTATGCCCCCAAATCCCTTTTGAGGCCCTTAAAGCAACCTTACAGTGTTGGTATCGACAAAAGGGGATGGAAAACTTTAGAAAACCTCTGTTCTGCATTACTCCTTGCAGATACGCCAGTTACGTCACTTTTGGGGTAAAATACGGCTTATCAATGTAAAAAACGCGGTTAAAAATATGACTGCACCGGAAAGCAGACGGGCCAAAAAAGTTTATTTGGGCAATTGGGGCAATATACAATATGTTGTGATAGGCTGACTCTGTAGGATACAGAAAGTAGGCTGGCAAATACAACTTTATCGGAAGTAAGGGAAAGACTCAACTGGTGGAATTTTTTAGTATCGTCGCAAAGTTTGGCCGAAGATGGAATGGCTTGAAGTATCAATAAGCACATTGCCGGAAGAATCGTTTGGGCAGTGTCGTGCCGGTATTGGATGCTTGTTAGAAATAGTATCTAAAGTCCATATCAATTCGCCATGCGTCGGGTAGGTCTTTCTGTTTTGTCAGGGCCAGCCTATCGCACTGGAGTTCAGGCCAGCGAGCCTGAATTGTAGCGAAGAATTTCGCGAAGTTCTTTATGCTCACTCCCTTAAGACTCACGCGGCAGTTCTGGGTCTTCTGCCCCCGTGTAGTTTTCGTTGGTTGAGCACTGAGCTCATAAGAACTTGACGGTATTTTGAACAGGTTCGTAACCTTATTTACCTCTCTTCCGTAATCAAAATCAGCAACTCCTTTAATGGCGGTTTTGGTCTTGACTCGCCCGGGGTCCAGCGTCAGTATCCTGGATATCACATCCTGGGCTTGTCTGTATTGTTCCATATCACCGGCCAGGCCTTTCTGCGAGGCAGGCAGATAGACAGCCCAGACGAGTAAAGGCCACAGACTAACAACAATTGGCGTTAATATGTAGTAGAAGACTGGATTTTTATATATTTCTTTCATTTGCGTTTGCTTTTCCTGTTGCTGGTGACTTTGGGTTTTGTGCTCTCGGTTCCACTGTTTTTCGGTACTGCAGTCAGCAGGAAACGATCACGGCCGTTCCTCTGTGGAGTGTAGGTGGTTCGACCAATAGCGAGCGTGCTCGCGAGCGTTTTTTTCAATCTCAATGTTTCTGAACGTTTTCTGGTTTCGCCCTGTATGGTGATTAGTTTCTGCGTGATATTGATTTTCTTGACTGTTAGTTTCGTCGGTTTTGCCGTTTTGTTGAATGCATCGAGAATCAGGGTTAGTTTCGCGGCGGCGGATTCGTCATCACTAAGAAAGCCGCGTGTCTGGCTTTTAAGACCTCTTTCTATGCTTTCGAGTTTCTTGCGGCCAAGACTCATTTTCTTCGGCATGTTCCGTTTTGGCGCCAGCGCCAGATAGTCGAGCTTGAATCTCTTGTAGACCCGGCTTCGATACTTATTTGTTTGCATCACCTGCGCCGTTACGTATGTCCCTATGGCGAGCAAAAGAAGAGTCACCGAAACACCGAGCAGCTTGATAGTTTTTTCCATTCGCCGTTTTTTGCCCTGGAACGGCATGAAGTCGTCACGAAAGTTCGCCACGGATGCTTTTTCCAGGTGTGCTGCAGCAGCTCCACAGGCTATCGCAAATGCAACCTGGTCCTGAGATTCATCGGGCACCTGCGACTCGGTTTCGAGCCGGGCAGCCAAATCAAGATAGCTTGTTTCGATGCCGAGCCTTTGGCCAAGCTGCTCTGAGTTTAACGCCCCGGCAGAATCGAAAATGCCAAGCCGCTCGACGCCTTCATCGAGACCCGTTGCAGCCATTGTTAGCCGAATCTGCCTGGCAAGAAGTTCGTTTCTGTTTTGCCTGGTGCCAATGAGGAAAGTCCGCATGGTGGGCATTTTCCGGTCCTGTGACAGGCAGACAAGATAACCACGCTTTCGAGAAAGCAGCCCCACAATCGAATTGCCGTCTCCCGATAGTGAAATGTTTTGCTGAATATATCTCGCCAGGCAATTGATGTCCGGCTCGACGGTTATCGGGTCAATGCCGTTGTTTTGCAGAGAAAGAAGTATTTCCGACAATAGCTGACGCTCTGCCGTAAAGACGGTAAGTTGCGAACCGGATTCGGCGCTCGAAGCAACTGTAAAAGCCAACGCAACATTGCTGATATCCGTCGACAGTGCTTCCTCGGCATCAAACCGTACAGTCTGTCCGATTTGTTTGGCGTCGGTAAATTCACTGTGGACGCTGTGCTGCATAAACATTCCACAATCCAGTGCAACCGCTACCTCGCTGTTACGATATGAAGGTACTCGCTCGGCACATGCATCGCAGATGAGCTGTGCCAATTGGGCCATACCTGCACTGGTGCTTTGCCCCTGGTCCAGGGAAACAGTGAAGCTGTCCAGTACTGCAGGCGTACGCCCCTGCGAACTTAGACAGACAACCGTTGCGCTGTTTTTGCTCAGGTATATTCCTAAATAGTTATGACCTTCCACGTCCAGCTATCCTCCATTTGAGTGGTGTATCAACCGGCAACCGCCGCTATTTGGGTTATCTTCTTGCCATCTTTCATTATGGCTATTACCGTGGATGTCTCTGCAACGCCGCTCGTCGCGGTAACTCTCACGGTAAAAAACGTACTTACCGTCGTAATGTACTCCTGGCATTTACGAATCGACTCTGAATACCGCAGCAGATCGCTCTTTAATTCGTCAATCGTCCGGTAAGGCTTTATGCGTCTTCGCTGAATGATTTCTGTGGCGATTTTGTCGGCATCTCCGCCGAACATAAAAGCCGCCTCCAGTACGTGCCTCGGGGCCGTGTTTATATTAACCTTCGTCGAGCCCCACATTCCCATATACTTCAGTGCCGATTCTTTTCTGCTTTCGCTTACCACCGTAGGCCTGGCCAGAAAGTCCGAATCCACCAGTGGGCTGTTAACGAGCCTTGCAAAATCCGACGCCTGTTTTGCCGCCTGCTTCGAAGCCGAAACCGTCGTTGTTACATATCGGCGTCCGCGAACCGAGCGGCTGCTGCGCTTTCGACCTCTTGTTTTCGATGATCTTACCGGCACTCGCGAACGTTTTGTCACTGTCTTGAAGGTCAGCTTGAAGGGCTTTATCCTGGCTACCTCTTTTAGCTCGTATTCTATACCGTAAATCTGTACCTCATTGACGTCCATCCATTCACAGAACGTCTCGAAACCGGCCAGAACTTCGCGTTCAATTTCCTGATTATCCATCAGCATCCACCCGACAGGGTATTTGGCGTTTTCATCTTCAATCTCGATTTTCACCTTTGCTGTACCTACATCGAATTGTGTGGCCTCGGCCACGAGAGGCCATGGCGCGCCGTAAGGACCTCGGATATAAAGGCTGTTAGGCTCATTAAAGTCACCAAAGCCGTTCATATCGTTGATGTCGCCCAAAGTTCCCATCAAGTTAAAATCATCGATGGCGCTGGTATCGGTTATGTCATTCATATCGTTTGTATCACTCGGGAAATCGAAGGTTCGACTATCACCGTATCCTTTTTGGACAGCCAACTCGTCCAAAAGTTCCTGGTATTCCACCTCATTCATGTGGAATAGGTCTGAAAAATCCGGCTCATTGGGTCGGCTTATCAGCTTAGGCATGATAGTTTCGAGTGTCGATAGAGCGAATTTTACCCCTGAATCACACCCGTAAAGCGCCGCCTGGTAATCCATGATATACTGGCTTCGTCGATGCTGGGCGGAAACCCGGCACGTTATCGTATATCCGAAAGTTGCCAGAACAACCAAAATAACCAATGTCACCAGAAGAACTATTCCACGGTGATTTCGGCTGTTACCATAATTGTTCAGGATTACTTTAGTCATTGCTTTTATCTTCTGTCCCTGTTGGGTAGTCTTATGTTTTTGCTGGGTGGTTTTGTATCGGGCACAGGCTTTGTGGTCTCGTCGGTTGTGCCTTCCTCATCAACACTTACATCATTTTCGTCTGCGGGTTCCTCTTCGGTGGCGGTTTCTTCTTCTATCTTTGGTTTGGTAATCACAAAGTTCATTTTCTTGTTTCTGTTCACCGCTATGGTACGGGTGAATTTATCCTGATCCAGTACCTCAACAGTACCTTCTCCGGTCTCGGAAGGCTCGGTAAAGGAAATGCTCACCAGAACACCAGGAGGCATCTTCCGCCCCGGCCATTTGCCCACAAGGTTATCTCCCTGGGGAACCTGTATGCTGAAGTAAGTGACGCCCTTGCAGATTGGTATAAATGGATAGAGCGACTCGACATCTTGGCGCTGCTCATCAAGCAGTTTATCTTCCTGAACCATGCCCGTGTGCATCCGGTACAGGACAAGGCCGTTGGAGTCACTCTCGTAATCATAGCTGCTTTGCCAAACGATTGTTTCGAATTCCTTTGATGTATTCTTCGCGTCCATAATGGTCTTGCGGATTTGTAACCGTGCGCTGGGATAACCATTAATAACCTTGTTCTCAATGATAATTCTCGTATCCACGCCCGAACTCATAATTGGGTCGAGGTCCTCGGCGATAAGCTGAAGTACCTCACTGGGAAGCTGCGACCTGTCAAGATTGCGCCCGATAGCAGAACTGGTAGCCTGTACCCGACTGTAAACCGTCAACATCGTCACCATGACCATCGAGCCAATAACCACAGCCATCATAAGCTCTGCCAATGAGAATCCTCGCCGATATTTTATTGTGCCAAAACTTATTTTCATACTCTGACAATACCTGCCATCTCGTCAATCACCATGTTATTTGTCCAGCTCAAGAGCTTTAAGTTCGTCTATCCCCAAGTCTGCCGGCGCGCCGGTCTCGCTTGTTCCGTCCTGGGCGGGTTCTGTCAACTCATCAATGCCGAGGTCATCAAGCAGCTTCTGAGTTGCATCGTCGCCTGTGTCAATCTGCTGTGCCTCAAGCCTGTCCTGAAGCGTCGGCTTGCCGTTTGTTCGTTCGTAAAGGTCCAGCTCGTCGGCGATATAGTAACCGTCCGCGGTCTTTCGCATACCGCCGGCTTCCCACTGCCGGATAGTATCTGCATCGACACCGACATACGCCGCCGCCGCTTCTATGTCTTCTATGATCTGTCCACTTTGAGCCAGTCGCTCGGCTTCGCTCCGTTTCAGGTCTTCGAGCATCTTCGCCTGCTGCTTTGTCAACTGAAGTATCCAGTGCCTCAGTTCCACGGTTTGGAGTTCACCTTTTATATCCGTATATTCAGCAGAGCAAATCGCCCGTATCCACATCTTCGAGTGGACAGGCTCATGGAATGCCTCAACGGTAGTTTGCCACTGAATGTCGGGGTATTTCTCACTAAATCCGTACTCTGTTATCTCGGTGATGGAATTCGATGCGAGAAGCTTTTCCATGTTTTCGCGGGCAACCTCAAACGCCCTCATGCGCATCGCCAAATCCGCGGCCGCCCCTGCGCTGCGATGTATTACAAGCAGTACGCTTGAGCTTGTCATCGCCAGTATCATCAGGGCACCCAGCACCTCAGCCAGGCTAAAGCCACTGTTCCTGAACGTGGACAATTCGTATTTTTTATCAGAACGGCGCATCTTCTTTTGCCTTGGGAACCATAAGTTCCACGTCTCCTTTTTCAACTTCAACCATTCCATTCAAACGAGTAATCACTATCGAATAAACCTGGTTTTCTTTGTCGACCAGCACGATTTTCCCGCCATACTGCCACCCGGTGTGCCCGACACGAAACTTCGCCAGGCCATCGTCCGCATAGTCGTAGTCGTCAAAAACAACGTAATCAACCATACAGTTGTCACTGAAATAGTTTTCTGTAATTACTTCCTCGTCCAGAACCTGCGCAAGGTCCGGTGATGTGATTTCACGAAGCATGTAACTCTGCTCGGTCAAATCGATAATAACTTCGTAGCGTCGGTTACTTTGCGCCGCCGCATCGGCGGCTCTGCGCATCGTCGATACGAAATTCTGAATCTGGGCCTTGAATCTACTTTTGTTGAGCATACCGAAAAGATTCGGCATCGCCAACATAAGAAACAGCGAGATTATGACAATCACGGCTATCAACTCCGTGAACGTAAAGCCGCTGTTGCCCTGACCTGCAACCGTATCAGTTTGCGTCGGTGCTGTACAAATCTGCGTCATAACCTTCGCCACCCTCTTCGCCGTCGGCACCCCAGCTTACAATTCTGAATTTGCCGCCGGTTTCAGGATCAAGCTCATAATAGAAATCATTGCCCCATGCGTCCGTCGGAACTTCGCTCGTATCAAGGTACCCGTCAGGAGGATAATTCGTAACATCACTCGGCTGTACGATAAGAGCCTCCAGACCTTCCTCTTCCGTAGGGTATCGCTGGTTATCCATCTTGAATTCCACGATTTTTTGATGAAGCGTCTTGAGATTAACTTTTGTCGTCGTAACCCTGGCTTTGTCTATCTGATCGGCAACCTTGGTGACAACAAGTGTGGCAAGCAAACCAATAATGATCAGCATAGCCATAAGCTCGATCATCGTAAAACCCTTCCGTGCTATTGTTCTTTGCCTTTTCATTTTCCTGCTTATCTCCTAAAAAGTATTTATCCTGCTAATCTCGCAAATACTGCAGCCTTTACTTAAAAATTACCCGACGAAACCTCCAAAATCGGCAATATCGTTGCGTAAGCTATTATACCTATAATACAGGCCATAACAATTATTATAAGCGGTTCAACAGCTGCGCCTAACCGTTCGATGACCACGTCCGTGGACGATTCCAGATTTTCGCTTATGTTCTTCAGCATTGTCTCCAGTTCGCCGCTCTTTTCGCCCACCGCGACCATGTGCGCAATCGCCGGGCCGATCACTCCGCTGTCTCTAAGAGGCGTAGCGATGTCGGCCCCTGCGAGAATCCTTTCCCGAGCCTGCTGAATCGCCTTTTTCATAAGGCTGTTGCCGGTTACTTCCGAAACCACTCGAAGCGATTCCGCCATCGAAAGCCCCGAGCCGAGAAGTGTCGAAAGGGTGCTCGAAAAACGAGCAACAACGCGCTGTTTGATTAGAGGACCGAACATAGGCAATGACAGCAGAAACTTATCCCGCATATATGAGCCGCGTTCAGTTTTCAGGAATTTCCGAATCGACCAGATAATCGTCGCCAGCACACCCAGAAGAATCGGCATCCGCACCCAACTCGTAAACGTGTGTCCGACATTCATCAACTGCTGCGTTATCCACGGCAGTTCCTGGCCGCTCCTGGCAATCTGATCGCCTATCTTTGGAATGACGAAAATCGTCAAAACCAGAATCGCCGTGAAACAGAAGCAAATCAGAACTATCGGATAAATCATCGCCGTCATAATCTTCGATTGTACGCGCTGACGTTTCTCCATGAAGGTCGCTATGGTCAGAAGCGTGCTTCCCAAAGTCCCCGTAACCTCACCAACGCGAACCATGCTGACATATATCACATCGAAGTAGTCCTCGTAATCCTTCATCGCATCGGTAAACGATTCTCCCGTCATCACCCTGTCCCGGATGTCCGCAATGATAGTTTTGAATCGAGGCTCCGATGTCTGCATCGAAAGAACCGTAAGCGACTCCGTGAGCTTGATACCGGAATTCAGCAACAGCGCCATTTGTTTCGTAAAATCGATCATCTGAGCCTTGTTGCCTTTGCCCAACACCGAAGCCAGGGCCGACCTGCCTTCGTGCGAAGAGTTCTGCTCGATAACCGATGTCGGGTGGATGTTGCGAACCCGAAGTTGTTTCCTCGCCGCGTAAGGAGTATCTGCCGCAAGGGCGCCTTTGACTTTCTTGCCCCCCGCTGCTATGGCTGTGTAGTGGTATCGTGGCATAAAGGTCGTCCTTTTAGATTACATCAGCCTGCGTTACACGCAGCACCTCGGCAGTTGTTGTCTCGCCCCGAAGAACCTTTCTTACTCCGTCCATCCGCAGCGTCTTCAATCCAGACTCCAATGCCGCCTTCTTGATAAAGCCCGCACTTTCTCGCCTATATATCAGGTCCTGAATCTGACTGTCTATAATCATAAGTTCATATATTCCCGTTCTGCCTCGATAACCCGTCTGAAAACACTTGTCACAGCCTGCCCCTACATAAAAGTGACCGCTATTGTCACCTGCCAGTTCTCCCATGGTATCTTCAGATATCAATCCAAGCTCCCGCAGCTCATGCCTGGAAGGTTCGTATATCTGTTTGCAGTCCGGACAGATCTTTCTCAGCAATCTCTGAGCCAATATGGCAATCAGCGACGAGCTTGCAAGATAAGGCTCGACACCAAGGTCCAAAAGCCTGCTCACCGTACCTGCCGAATCGTTTGTGTGAAGCGTGCTGAAAACCAAATGCCCCGTCAGAGATGATTGTATCACCATTCGGGCCGTCTCGATGTCACGAACTTCACCAACCATTATAACATCGGGGTCCTGCCGAAGAACATGACGCAACGCGTTTACAAACGTCACGCCCTTTTTCGAGGCCACCTGCATCTGGCTGATGCCGTCGAGCTGATACTCGATAGGATCTTCTATCGTCATAATATTCTTCTCCGACGCGTTGATCCTGTTGAGGGAGGCGTACAAAGTGGTGCTCTTGCCGCTGCCGGTAGGCCCGGTAACGAAAATAACACCATGCGACCGGGTCAAAAGGGCATCGAAACGCTTCATATCTTCAGCACACAAACCAAGCTCGTTCAGAGTGAACAAGCCGGTGCTCTTATCGAGAATTCGAAGAACGGTTCGCTCACCGTAACTGGTTGGGACCGTACTCACACGAAGATCAATCTCGCGCTGACCAAGCCGAACGCTGCATCTGCCGTCCTGCGGCATACGACGCTCGGCAATATCCATCCCCGCCATGACCTTAATACGAGAAACAATCAAAGGCAGAACATTACGGTTCAGATTCAGCACGTCATACAGAATCCCGTCGATGCGGTATCGAATATGAATCTTTGTTTCGTAAGGATGAACGTGAATATCACTCGCACGCAACTGCAAAGCCCGAAACAGAATGTCATTTACAAGCCGTATAACCGGAGGTCTGTTCACAACATCCAGCAGGTCGTCCGATGCGGCAACTTCATCGGCAAGCTGGTCGATATTCTGCGAATCCAGTTCCTCTGCAACTTCCTCAATCACCGTCGCACGCTGCTCATAAGCCGTATCTATCGCCGCCGTGATGGCAGTGCGAGTCGCCAACGCCGCTCGTATAGGTTCTCCCATCATCTTCGAAACGTTATCTAGAACATTCGTATCCAGAGGACGAGACATAACAACCATAAGTTCGTCGTCTTCGCCGTCAGGTCTGATGCCGATAAGATAATGATGCTGTGCATACGTTGCAGGAACCGATTCCACAAACTCCGTCGGAATGTCCTTGGTTGAAAGTTCCGATACGTATTCCTGGCCCAGAGCTTCGGCAAACAACTTTAGAACGGCCTCTTCCGTAAAGTGCGGGCAGTGCAGCATCGCCTCGTCGATTCGCTCCTTGCCGTCATTGCTCTCGAAGAATTCCTCTAATTGCTGAATGTCAATCAGGCCCGTTCGCTTTGATGTCTGTATCAATAAGTCCTTCATATATCCTGCCTGTCACACTATACACGCTGCTAATCAACGTCAAGTACTTTTACGGGGTCCATTGGTGCGGACTTTATGCCCGGCCAGTCCTGATAGTTCCCCATCTCGTTTTCAAGTCTTTCAAAGGTACTTCTGTTGCTTTCGGATACAGTCTTAAGATCAGCCAGACCGCTTGCACCACCGGGTCTCAGGATATGAGCCTTGACGAATATGTAGAGCTTGTCGTGGCTCTCCGAACGTTCGACGGTTCTGAATGCGGCACCGATAAAGGGTAAATCGCCGAGAATGGGAATCTTTGTACCACCCTTGTTGTCCGAAATCTTCTCCAGACCGCCGAGAATAATCGTGCTCTTGTCGGGCACTGTTACAACGGTGGTGACATCAGCATCCGCTTTGTCCGGTGGTTTGGTTATGGTCGCGGTAATAGGTGAAGTAAAGCCCGATCGATTGAGAGTAATTTCCAGTCGCAGCATATCACCTTCGCTTATATGTGGGGTAATCTCCATCGTAACACCGGCTGAATAATCATCGAAAGTTGTCTGTTGGCTTATTACCGGCTCGCCTGCACCGCCGGAAATGGTGTTAGAGGATTTCCTCTCAATATAAGTGGTATCCGTAGTCCGTATCGACCCGGTCTCGTTATCATTGACTAAGAGCTTGGGTCTGGCCATCACACGTCCATAGGATTTTGTCTGCATGGCCGTCAGCAAGGCATTTACCTTTTTGTCGCTATAGAAACCTGTGAATTCACCCTTTGATGACCCCATATCAATAAACTTGTTTCGGTCGGGAGTTGCCATCAACAGATCGAAAATCCCCGAATCAACGCCGGCTATCTGACCTGAAGGGTATGCCATATCCGGAATGCTCGACAGCAGTTTCAAGTCAAAGCTGAACGCATCATCTTTCGTGATCTGAACAAGAGTCACATCAATAAGAACCTGCGGTCTCCTTTTGTCCAATTGTTCTATCAACTGCGCAACCCACTGTTGATTCTTCTTGGTGCCATAAACAATAATCGAAAACGTATTCTTGTCCGGAATAATAGTAATCTGGTCTTCGGTCTTGCTCTGTACCTGTGTGCTTACTACCTTGCCTGCCTTATCCTTGTTGGTGGTTGTTTCCTGGATAAGTTTGTTCAGCGTTGTCGCAAGATTTTCAGGGTCCTGGTTTTCCAGGGGATATACAACATAAGGAATGCTGGTGACCTGCGTTTCGCTGTCGACATAACCGATGATCATCGCAATCTGAGTGTGCTGCTCATCCGTGGCGTTTACCAGAAGTGAATTCGTCGATTCGATTATTACCACCTGAGGCTCCTGAACAAGAGGCCCCTCTGCCGTTGCTGACATTGCCGAACCCGATGTCGCCGTGGAGCCTGTTGGCGGTTTGCCGCCACCAGGCAGTGTACGACTCCGTGTAGCGCCCGTCCCTGTTATGCGGCCTCTGCCCCTACCGGTCCGCGTCGTCGTTTGGGACGCACCGATGATACCCAGCTCCTCAAGCTTGTTCCTCACTTCTTCGGCGTCAACGTATTGAATCTGGTAAACACGTATCGTTCGAAGGTCCTGCTTTTCAACATCCAGCGTGTCTATCAATTCATTGACGGTTTTCAGGTCCTCTTCAAAACCTATCATCAAAATGCGATTTGTGCGTTCATCAAAATCCAGATATACGCCCTCTCCCGCTGCCTTTGCCTGCAGCGCAGTCGGTATTCGAGAAGGAGGAGTCGGCTTCTTCGTCGTGGGTCTGCCCCTGCCGGTTATACGTTCGCGACGACTAATTGGTCCAGGTTTCGAAGTTGCTGTTGGCTTAGCTACAGTAATCGATATCTCCCCTAATTGCTCCACAAGCGTCTGCAGCTTCGGTACCAGTATCTCTGCCGTTGTAAAATTAAGCTTCCTGAACCGAAACTGCTTGGCCTCGCCCGGCTTATCAATCATATCCAGAAGTTGCTGAACTCTATCCATGCGATAACCATAACCGGTTACAAGCAGCGTCTTCGACTGCGCAATTTCCGTGATGTTTAACCCAAGCTTCATACCTTCCAGAAGATTCTTTGCACTGGCAGTATCTATATACTTCAAGTGAAAAACACGCTTGACAATAACGTCGCCAACCTGGACCTTAGCCTCGCCGTCACCGATGATAACAGGATCGAGCACCTCAACCGAATCCGCCTTGCGAATAGTCGCCAGGCTTCCTCTGCGAGTCATAACGTAACCGTAGAACTTCAATACCTCTTCCAGCAGATTATACAAATCCCCCACTGTCATTGTACCCTGAAGCTTGCCTCTGAGCGTTATCGTAATGTTACCCTTGACCTCTGCCGGATCGTACAAAAAGTCGAACCCAAGGTTCTCGCCTACAAGCCTCAGGAATAGGGCAATCGGAATCTTCTCCGGTATATTTAACTTAAGAACTTCATTGGCGTTCGGAATATCAGCCGGTGTGCTGTGTACCCTTCGAACCGGCTCGTTTACTTCGTTGACTTCCGCCGGTGCTGTAACATTCACACCCACCTTCTCGATATCCATATCATTGGGTGCCGGCCTCGATTTCATCATGGCCTCCAGCGCCTTTATCTTGGCGAGCATCGCTGCCGCATCAGGCTGCGTAACTACAGGCCCTTCGCCGGTTTTAGGAACGTTAACGGTCTCAGGCACGTTAGCCTCATTTGGCTCCCCAGGGGCACCCATCTTTTGCTCCGCCTCGTCCAGGGAACGCAGAAGACTATCGAAAAGCCTGCTCGAATTATTACCCTCTCCCTCAGTTGGCTGCTCCGCTGCCTTCGAAACAGCAGTCGCTTCAACTTCCTTCTTTACCGGCGGCTCGGTTTTTAACATTTCTTTGGGCTGCTCCGGTCCATGGTCGAGCGCAGCAACTGCCGTCTCAACTGTACCGCTATCGCCCGAGCTTCGCAGTTGTTTCACTACGGCGGCAATCTTATCCTGTACCTCTACCGGAGCAATGGCCACCACCCAATTATTGTGTATGTCTATAATAGCTCTGGTCTTTTTACGGCTTACCGGAGGATCGTAGAAAGTGCCTATTTGTATGTTGCTGAGTTGCGACTGAATCCGATCGTTCGTAGGCAAATCCTTCGCTACCGCTACTGCCGTAAGCTGCTTGATGGTGTATTGCTGCTCTGAGTCTACTACCCCGATAATCGCCGTGGCCTTGAGAAGATCATTAGGTCCAGCCGTCACAAGAATCATGTTCGCACCCGGAATCTTCGATACAGTACCAATCTCGAGCTGACCAAGATAGTCCCGTGCCTTATCCGATGTTATGTGCCTCAATGAAAAAACGCGATATCTCTCAAGTTTAGTCGCCCCATTAGCAGCCGTAATCGCCGAAGCTCCACCAGCCGCACCGCCCTCTTTGCGAACCGTTACGCCGCGCACAGAATCGCCCTGCGGGGTCTCACCGGCGTACAAAGCGTTCCCACTAACCAAAAACACTCCTGCCAGTACTACCACAGCCAATACGCTCCTACGCCAAAGAACGCCGCTGGGTCTTTTCCACCACCGATTCAGTTGCAACGGGGCGCTACGCGTCTTGTCTAACATAAGTCTGTTCCTCGTATTCCCATCCAATTGAAGTTCTGCCATGTCGGCACCATATCAAAAAACGCAAGCCAGCTATTAAAACCCCGGCTACATAATCAGACACTCAGAAACCCCCAAAGTTCCAAATTTTCGGTAAAAAACGGCAATTTCCTGCAAAAAATCCGCAAAAATGAACCGTTTCCGCACGTATCAGACCCCCCAACCCCCCAAAAAACGCTTAAATTCCCCGCTGCCACGTCGCCAGGCAGGCCAAACCCCCGTTTTTGGCCAAATATCGCCTCTTTCACTACTTTTGCCGAGTTCGCCGCGCCTTTTCAATCCGCTCTCTAAGCTTCTTGCTGCGTTCAGCCCGCCGTTGCCTCAGCAATTTTGCACGCTCACGAGCAGATGTGACATTCTTCAATTCTTTCCCCAAATCACTGATTTTGCTCGCTTCGCCACCGGTTACACCGGTTCCTTCGGCGGTTGTATCAGTGCTCCCGGATACTGCGGCCCCACCCTTATCGGATTCGCCTGAACTCGTTTTGCTGCTGCTGGTATTTCTTGCCTCAGCCATAAGTTCGGCAAAAATCTTCTCCGCCTTGGCATCCTGCTCCTTAATGCTTGCTGCATCTGCTTCACTTATTGTGGTAGAAACCCCTGCTTGCAAACCGGTATTGCCGGTTTTGCCGATTCGGGGTCTGTTTCTGTTTATCGAGCTGCCTTTTCCGCTTGTTCGCGGAGTTGGAGCCGGCGTCTCTATCGGAAACGGAACATCCGATGCACCTGCCAGAAGGCTCATGTATGGCTTGTGCGGTACAGCCAATGTCTCGATTTTGCTGCCGGCCTTGGCAAGCACTATCCCGTCCTGCACCTCGATAGTTAAATGCCCCACTACATCCGCCTGCCGCACCCAGTGAAGCCCCTTGCCCGGCTCATCAACCAGCGCTAACGACTCCTCAGGTCGAGATTGGTTGTAGCTGGTAGCGACAACCTTGAATTTGGCCGAAACCGGAGGCTGAGGTGGCTGAGGTGGCTTGTGAGTATCTATTGGCCCTGGTCCCCTATCAACAGGTTTCGGCGGTAGTGGGTTCAAAATTAGCGCAAAGGTCGTTGCCTGCGTAACCAGAGGTGAGGTTTTGTCCTGACCAGTTCTTGTGGTGTTGCCGGCGTCCTTTCGGAATCTGTCTAAAGTGCTCGGGGCCGCGAGGAACTTCTCAACCTGCTCATCATTACGAAAACCGAAAAAAACCGGCAAAACGAACAGCCCTGCTGCCAGAACAGCGGCAATGATACTCGTAATGTGCAATGTCTTTATCATAATAAGCTTCCATGATTACTGAGCTTCCGTGTTTATCTATTTGACATTGCCGGCGTCTTTTTGTTCCCTCCAATGGACGATTTTTCTCAAATATTCCTTTTCATGGTCCAAAAAACCACCACTATGCTCGGGAGTATGGCAGTCTGCACAGTTCAGAACAGGCTCAGTCGTTGGTTCAGCGCCAAGGCTGCTGATATGCTTAGAGCCTGGACCGTGACAGTTCTCGCAGCCAACATTCTTCAAATGCCCCGTTTCTTTCTCAGAAACAAACCCGCTTTCGTAATTGAAGCCCACTACATGGCACCGAATGCACTCAGGATCGTATTGTGAGCCGTTGTCCACAAGTGTCTTATACGCATGGGCATGGCCCTTTGTGCTCCATTTCTCGTATTCATACCCGTGGCAGATACTGCACGATTTGGAGCCGGTATATTTCAGGCCGTTGGACAGTGGGTAACGCGGCTGTTTCTCCAGGAGTCCCGCTTCTTTGACGAAATCCTGATACACTTTGTACAACTCGACCAACGTTGTTTCCTGCGGCAAAGTTTCCTCCATAGGAACCGAATCGTAAGCGAATTCGAGCTTATCGCGGCCCTTGGCGGCCTTTATTCGAAGCCTGCCGACGTATTTGCCGTATTTGCCCACTGAGATAACCAGCGGATGTTTCTTTGGCTTGCTTATTACGCGAGGTATGTCAGAGTCGTCCGGGCAAACTACCAGGTCCACAACCGGTATCTGTGAGATTGCCTCAATCACGGCCCCATCATAGTGATTCAGAATCAGAGCGTTGACCGTTTTCATTTCGCGCCGAACGGCAAAAAGCCCCGGGATTTGGTTAAATGGCGTTACATTCGGGTCAAAAGCCGCTATGTTCACTGTGATTTTCGCAGCTTTTAGGCCGAGTTCTTTGCTGAATACTGCCGGCACATTTACGTCACGAGTTCTCCGCGTGCTTATCAGCTTGAAAGACATCTGCCCGCTTTCCTGCAGCCCGATATCCCTCACCATCTCGACGTCTCTGTCTGTGAGATTAACGACGTCGTACTTCAAATGGTCAAAGGCCTCAAGTATTATCTGCAGCTTTATCCGGCTCTGCTCGCTATCATCTTCCACGAAGGAACCGGTATCGAGGACTAACCTTTTTGATGGTTGAACCGCATTCAGGATTGCCGGGCGTCTGTCGAGGCCTCCAAGCTGCCCACCGGAACAGCCGCACGGCTTTAGCATACCAAGCTCGTTGCCGGTCAGAAATAACGTGGCCACCTCGGCAGTGGTATCGGGTTTAGAGCCTGAATTGCTGGACATGCCGGAAATGCAGGAGCCCGCCACAGTCAGGATACACACACAGCTAAACAATCGCATAAAAACCTCGCCGGGTTCTATTTGAGTTGGACAGTTTTCCCTATGTCTTAGGTTTAGTCGAATAGAAACCGCGACAATAAACAGTCAATTCTTTACCACCCTTAATCTTGATTACGAGACTGTCTTTGAAAACTCTCAGTTTTTCATTTGGTTCCGGAGCCGGCGGCGTTATTTGAAGCTCCAGTTTGTATCGGGTGCCCAGTTTTTCCTTGCTCAAGACCTTTATATAACCTGCCTTCGATGTCAGCGATTCGATTTCAAAATCTTCTTTGTAGTTGTTCACTACCCAAACGATTCGATTTGTCGTTTGGCCAGGCTCAACATTTTGTACCAGCAGCGAAGACGGGTTAAGGTTAAATCGCGGCATTACCGAATAGTGAATACTTACACTACGGCACTTGGGATGCGTAAGTCCGATGGTAATGTTGCCGCTCAGGGCCCTTTCAAGTTTAGTCAAATCGACCTTAGGCTCAATCACGAACTTTGTCTGCTTCACGTTTGGGTCAAAAACCGCACTCATACAGCCTGCTGTGGCGGTAAAGCTCTTTATCGCAAATGGCTGATTGTCCACGCAGGTCAGCGTAATATTCGGACATTTCGCGTTCTTCTCGTTGAGCAGCAGTTTCATACTGGTGGGTGTGTGCCGCACCGGCAGGACGGTTTTCCCCTTTAGCGTAAGGCCCACGCGCGGCCTTGTCTTGTCATTGCTGGTGACATAGATAACCTTGTTAATCGATGCAGCGCGGGCAGTGGAAGTGTACACCACCTTGATAGTGCCGCTTTCACCCGGAGCATAATTCTTCTTGCTCAACTGCGCTACCGTACAACCGCATGTGGATCTGACGTTCTTGATTTTTAATTCGGCATCGCCGGTGTTTGTAAACGTAAACTCGCACTTGTTCTTTGTTATTGGTTTGAGTTCGCCGAAGTCATGAACTTCGTTCTTAAAGGTAATTCTCGGCCCCTTTTTCGCAGAGGCCAGTTTTGAATTTATTGTTTGGCTGCTGCTGTTTGTTGTTTTCGCAGGCTTGGCGCTGTTTTGAGCATTATCCGAATTTGTCAACACAGGGGTCTCGGTCAGCTTGCCTTGAGAAGTGTCCGGCATCTTTGCCTGTTCCTGACACCCGGCCACGAAGAACAAACCGCAACAAGTGATAAGAACCATTGAAATAAATGACACGCGTTTCATAATTTCATCTCCAAACTGAAATACAGAGAGTTTCCCGACCAGTTTTAATTCCCATAGCGACATGATGCCGTTTGCAGCGTTCGGCTAACAACCGCACGAAACAGCACCAAATCATTTATTATAGCAGATATCTTAACCACGTGCAAGGTATTTCCTCTCAAATCCGGCAGAGAGTTGGGGATTTTAAGATTTGCTGATTGGGATGTGGCGGCGTATAATGAACAGCTTACTGGAATGGGGACTAAAGATAGATAACGCAACGACTACCGAGGTTTGGAAATGAATGTACTGTTAATCGGCAGCGGCGGACGCGAGCACGCTCTCGCGTGGAAACTGTGTCAGTCCAAAAACCTGAAGAAGCTGTATATCGCACCTGGCAACGCAGGAACGGCAAAATGCGGAGAAAATGTGCCCATCGAGGCAACGGATATCGATAAGCTGGTTCAGTTTGCCGGGGAAAAGAACGCAGATTTGGCGATAGTGGGGCCTGAGGCACCGTTGGCGGCCGGTGCGGTAGACGCTTTCGAAGCAGCCGGCATAAAGGCGTTCGGGCCGAGCGCCGCGGCGGCGCAGCTCGAAGCGGACAAGGCGTTTGCAAAGCAGCTTATGCGTGGTTGCGCGGTTTCCACTGCCGAGGGTAGAATTTTCGACCGGTTCTCCGACGCCAAAACGTATATTGCCAGTCGGGATGAGGCGGTTGTTGTTAAAGCGGCAGGTCTTGCGGCGGGCAAAGGTGTGTTCGTGTGCGACGACCCGGCTGATGGGATTATTGCTGCCGAGAAGATGATGCGGGACCACCTGTTCGGCCAGGCGGGCGCCAGGATTGTCGTGGAGGATAAGCTATTAGGTGAAGAAGCGTCTATCCTTGCTTTTGTTGACGGCAACAACATTTATGTTATGGAATCATCCCAGGACCACAAATCGATAGGCGATGGTGATAAAGGGCCGAATACCGGTGGAATGGGTGCTTACAGCCCTGCGCCGGTGATTACCGACGCCCTGATGGAGCAGGTCACGCGTGAAGTTCTGGTGCCGGTGGTCGACGGTATGAACCGCAACGGCACAGCATTCAAGGGCGTACTGTACGCCGGCATTATGGTTACAGCCGGGGGGCCACGGGTGTTGGAGTTCAACGTTCGGTTCGGGGACCCGGAGGCGCAGGCGATTTTGATGCGGCTCAAGAGCGATCTGTTGGAGGTCTGCATGGCTGTCTGCGACGGCAAGCTGGATGATGTGACTCTTGAGTGGGACCCGCGACCTGCCGTTTGCGTGGTAATGGCTTCGAGCGGATATCCGGGCAGTTACGAAAAGGGCAAGGCTATAACCGGCATCGAGCAAGCTGAGCAACTCGAAGATGTGGTGGTATTTCATGCAGGGACAAGCATCGAGCAAGGTAATGTTGTCACCTGCGGCGGTAGAGTGCTTGGCGTTACGGCGATGGGTGTGCGGATTGCCGATGCAAAGGTGCGGGCATACGAAGCTGTGGACAGGATAAGCTTCGAAGGGGCTTATTTTCGGCGTGATATTGCGGATAAGGCACCAAAGAAAGTCAGAAGTTGAGAAACTGAATGGTCAAAGCTCAATGAGCCTGAAAAAAACGACCAAATCCGGCGGCGTCAAAATGCACAAACGTCTTCTGCGATGGTTATACAGGGGCGTAATCGCGGTCGCTTGTTTTTGGCTTGCCTTTTTTCTGACCGTGCTGACCATGCGCAGGGTGGCTGTGGGGGCGATTATTGAGCTGACCGGTGCGAAGGTAAGCGTCCAATCGGTGAATGTGGCGTTGAGCGGGTGGGTCGATATTAGAGGTCTTCTGATAGGTCCTCACCAACACCCAGGCTATGAAAACACGGTACTCAAGGCCCAGACAGTACGCGTTAATTTCGAAGTTGCCAGCCTGCTGCTGCTTCATCCGAAAGTAAATAAAATAGTCATCCGCGACTTTGTTCTGGATGCCCAATACGATTTAGATACCGGGCGGTGGAATACATCTGCCATACATGCACGCGCTCCGGAGACCAAAAGCAGCAATGTGCCGGTTGTTGTACTTGAGAAGGGGACTATCCGTCACAGTAAGATATCGAAAGGGGAAATCAGCGTTGTAGCCTCGATACCGGTGGATGCCCGGTTGGAGCCGGCGGCCAAGGCCGAAGATGGTTACAAGTTTAGTATCACCACTGCTGAGCGGGCGTATATCGGCAGGAGCACGTTGACGGGTTCCTGGCGGCGTGGCAGTATCATCATGAGCGGTGGGATTTCGTCTGCTGATGTTGCGGCATTCGAAAGGGTCTGGACGGTACACGTTCTGGCGGCGGAACTGAGGTATAGCCCGAACGGTGACTACTCACTGGATTTGCGGATGCATGAGGTTCTCAGCACACAGAGGTCTATCGACAGGCCCTTTGTGCTTGATGGTCGGAAACTCATAGGCAAGCTGGATGCTGCCGCGGCCCTTCAGGGTTTCTTTGACCGGTTTCGTCCCGCCGGCAGGGTCGATCTTGAGCTAAATGCCTCCGGCAACTGGGGGCGGCCGGGAGAAAACGTGCTCAAGTGCGGCGTTTTGTGCCGAGGTGTCACAGTTAGGGACCGGAGATTCCCATATTCAATTGAGGGCATCACCGGCAGAGTGGACCTTGATTTCGAAGGGCAAACGATAGAACTGAAAGATCTTCGAGGCAGGCACGGTGATGTTCAGTTGAATTTGAGCGGCTGGTCCCGGGGCGTTGGCGAGAAGCGGCAATATGAGTACAAAGTTACAAGTGATAATATGGCTTTGGATAAAGACCTGTATGAGGCGTTCAATGCCGGGCATAAGGCGTTATGGTCCGCTTTTTCGCCGACCGGATCGACGGCTATAGCGTACCGAATTTCGAAGCTTTCGGATGCCGCCACAAAAACGATGTTGGATGTTGAACTGCAGGGAGTCGAAGCGGTTTACCAGTCATTCCCTTACCCGCTCAGGAAACTTACGGGGAAACTGCATTTCGATCGAAGCGGTGTCACCATTAGTAACGTTGTGTCTCAATTCGACGGTCGGGAAATAACGATTAACGGCATGGTGGAGGCTCGTACCGCCGGTGAACAGTCACACAACGTTGAAATCAAGACACAGAATATTCCACTGGATTCCACACTGGCGGCGGCATTGCCGGAAAAACAGAGGGCCTTTTATGAGCGACTTTCCATGACGGGGGCGGTTGATGCTCGGATTAATGTTTTTAGCGCGCGTGGCGATAACAAGCACGCAGGCTTTGTCGCCAGTGTTCATTGCAGGGATAGTTCATTGGCGATTCCCGGATTAGTGAAAAAAAAACAGGGCGGGGGCAAAGATGCGTTTGTGATTTCGGGGATATCCGCCGACGTTGTTATTAGCGATGATATGATTGGTATTGAGAACTTCAAAGGTTCATACGGCCCGGCGGATGTATCGCTGAATGGTCGAATCGAGCTTGACGATAAGCAGATGTTACCGTCATGCCATATATCGGCGCATGTTCATGGACTGGAGATTAATGATGATGTGCTCAATTTGCTGCCTCAAGCGGGAAAAAGCCTGACGGCAAAGCTGCAACCTGAAGGGAAAATCAACCTTGGTATCGAACTGAACAAAGACGTTGCTTCCCGAGAACCTGATATCGAGATGACCGTGGAGTGTTCCGGTAACAGTCTCAGGCTCAATGAAACGGCAATTTCAGAAAACAGTGTGTCGCTGGGCTTTAAGCCGATTTTGCATCCACTCAGGGATATTACCGGCAGGTTGACGATAACAAAGAACGCTGTTCGCTTCAACAACATTAAGGCCGTCGTTGTCACCGGCGACCCTGAACCTGGAGGTAAACCGACGCTGGAGATTGACGGTCAAATATCTATGCCGGAAAACGGCGTGACGGATGGCTGGTTTCGGCTGGCTGCGAGGGACATTTTTGCAAATAAGCAGTTTGTAAGCTTGCTTCCGAAAGCTGTTGGGCCGTTGTATTCCATGCTCTCGCAATCGGGCCGTTTCGACCTGGACTTGAAAAAGGTAAGAATCATCGGCTCAGGTAAACGCGCGGGGCAGATTGATTTCGACGGCGTTGTCGGATTTAAGGACAGCGGGCTTGATATCCATCCTGCCGTGACGGAACTCAACGGTGAGTTGAAGATAAACGGTTCATACACGATGGGGCAAGGCCTTGCCAATACCGAGGCGGTTCTCTCGGCTGACAGTCTGAAAGTCAAAGGCAAAGTCATCCGGCAGGTCAGGTCGAATATTTATTACGACAGTAAACGGCACAGATGGCTGACAAAGGAACTGACCGGCCGGTGCTACGATGGTAAATTTATGGGGAAATTCGAGTTGGGTTATTCCGGACAAACAGTTTCGGATTATCTTATGCAGATAGGTTTTTCCGATGTTGATTTGAAGGAGTTTCTTGGTACGACGATACCAAAGCAAGACCCAAAAGCCGAACACACGAGCGGGAAGATGTCAGGCTCGTTCAGTGTTGCCGGTTCTGTTGATCCGGTTGCAAATATCGACACTTCCAGGGCCGGCGCATGTCGTCTGAGCATATCGGATATGAAGGTCGGCAAACTGTCACTGTTGGCAAAACTGTTGAACGTGTTGAAACTGACGCTTCCGGGCGATTATGCGTTTGACCGCATGGCGGTGGATTCATATATCAAAGGCAACCGAGTTATAATCAGGCATGTTGATTTGTCGGGTGCAACAACGGCCTTTAGCGGCTCCGGATGGATAGACCTGCCGAGTGAGAAAATTAACCTGGTACTCTTTGCCGGCAAGAGGGCCGGCGAAACGAAGCCTTCGGTTCTAAAATCATTTACGATGACTCTCGGTTACGCCATGCTAAGAATCGAGATTAGCGGCTTATACTATGATCCGAAGATCACCACGCAGGCTCTGCCGGTGTTCGGTGATGCGCTGAAGATTTTGGGCACGAACAGTTCGAAAGCGGGTGGCTAACAAGATTGCCGGCGTCGGGCATTTGCAGTCACTTCTCACAAAAGTAACGGGGCCTATACATAAACGTACAGGCCCCGATTCCATGCAGTCACAATCAGCAAAATCGCCGTTTACTCAGGCGGCCACAATTGCTGATTAAGCCAGGCCGTCATGAACTTCGCAAAATCCCGGAAGTTTACAGCCTTTTGCCCGGCAGGTTCTAAGTCATAGATATTTACCTGAGAATTCAACGGCACATAACCGCTGCCATCCGTAGCAAGCCACCCAACCTCTGCCGCAGACAACGCACGA
>Ga0114918_10000316_pt1 | contig 41189 bp, 55 predicted proteins | sample LantaG_FD_87015 | JGI IMG/M metagenome (GOLD analysis project Ga0114918, IMG submission 87015) | Deep subsurface microbial communities from Baltic Sea to uncover new lineages of life (NeLLi) - Landsort_02402 metaG | ecosystem: Environmental > Aquatic > Marine > Oceanic > Sediment | place...
CGTCATGACACTCCTCGAGGCTCTGCTGAAGAACGACGTAGAAGAAGGCCAGGTGGTCGAGGCCGAAGTGCGGCTGGGTCAGGGCCTCTACTGGGAGAGGGCCACCGAGGCTAGAGGGCTTGCGACGAATCGCCGGCATTCCTGTCAGCGGGAGTCAGGGAGTGCGTCCGTACCCGGGGAGTAGGGGCCCAGGCTATTGAGGACCCGGCGCAATGCGTTGCGTTTTTGCAGCGCAGCGACCGTGTGGGCCTGACACTCCATGAGCTTGGCGAACGTGGGATCGACCACGCTCTCCAACGCGACGAATAGCCAGGTCACACCTGGGTCGCCTGAGCGTACGTTGTCAAGATGGCGGTGGATTCTGTCGGCAGTGTTCATGGCTGTGCCCTCTACATCCACAGCGAACGAGACGCCAGGGGGTGACACCCGACTCGGGAAGTAGATCCGTACCCGTGGGGGGTGAGGGTCATCCCCCACGCGCCCGATCTTTCGACCGGGGCCCACTGGAAGGAGGCGGGAGGGCTCATGATCGCCTGGAAAGGCACCCTGGGCACTTCTACCTGGGTCCGCTCGAGGGGGTCTGGCTACACTGGGGAGGTCCGGGAGCCCAAATGAACTCGTTCCGTCTGACCCTGATCGCCTTCTTCTTGCTGTTCTTCTTGGGAGGCTGTGTCTCCTCGCCGAGGCCGTCCCTTGTGACGCACCAGCAGGTCTATCAGAACGGTGGTCCCGAGGGAAAGATCCTGGCCATGGCGGTCACCTTCGGTCTGCCGATCACGTTCTGCCTGGACTGCGTGATTGTGCTGGTGACCGTGTGGGACGACGAGCTCCCGGAGCCATTCTTCATGACGCGGGAACTCATGGAGATCATTCGCGAACTCATGAAGGGGTGACCGTACAGGCAAAGAGCCCTGGGCTGTTTGCCCAAGGCTCTTTACGGTATCGCGGGTCAAGGACTTGCACCTCGGCTTCCACCCTTATGGGGCAGACATGCGTCTGGCGACGTTCGCTCTGCTTCACCGACCTCCCGCCTTCTTATGGCGGCGTCCAGCTACTTCACAGGGCTCCGGTCTCTGACACTCACCCGACCTTGGTACCAATAACGAGCTCGGGGTCGGCTGGAGGGGTTTATCCCTCGGTGGCGTGCAGTCTGATCAACACCCACCCGCGGTGTGTGAGAAGGACGTAGGGCAGGACCTCGACTGTCTGGATTTTCTTCTGAGGTGATGATTTTCAGTTCGGTATGACCTCGGTAGAGGAGGTCCACCATGACCCAATTCGTGACCCTGAAGCTGTTCACCCACTACGCAGACGGCGAGGCTGATCCGACCACCGGAGGCGACATTGGGACCACCCTGCATACGCTGCACGAGGTTCCTCGGGAGGCTCTCTATCCGATCGTCGAGCGGTTCGACAAGTGCCCCTACACTGGGGTCCACAAGGACACGCTAGCCCTGCTGACCGACGAAGAGCGAGCTGCTCTGACGGCAGGAGAGGTCAAGCAGCAGAAGGGTGGCCCTTCGGGTAGATCAGGCCCGACCAGGTGACGACCATGTAACGCTTGGTGTCGGCGGGCAGCGTCTTGTGGGGGTGGGTCATGTGCGGTGGCCAGACGGCGACAGTTCCGGCTTTGGGCACAACCTCGATACCTTGGCGGGGGAAGACGACCTTCCCCTCCTCACAGTCGTTGAGGTACATGGCCAACGCCCAGAGACGGGCACTCCTGTTCGCGAGGGCCGTGCCGTCGCAGTGCTCCACACAGATCTGCCCGGGCTCGTAGCAGCAGACCTCATAGCCCTCGTCAGAGAATGGAAGCGCTACCCCGTACTCTGAGTAGTGCTTGGTGAGAATACTGCCGACCACAGCCTCTAGCTGGGCGTCGAGGATCTTCCAGTCGAGGATCTTTGACGCCTCGACCGTTTCGCACTGACGGTTGTCGTAGAGTCCGCCGGGCTGACGCCTGTTCTCCGACTGGTCGTACTTCTCAATGATTTGACGGCACAAGTCTGCGCCGACAGCGTCGTGGTACACCCAGATATCGCCTCCAAGGTGCTCGGCTCGAACACTCACGGACCGCAATCGTCGAGCGGCTCTACAGGTGCCCCTACCTCGGGGCCCACAAGGACACGCTCGCACTCCTGACCGACGAGCAGCGAGCTACGCTCCTGGACTGACCGTCGTCGAACCTGAGATCTTGATCCCACCACGGCGATCATGAACAAGGCCAGTCCCATGCCCGGCTGTAGGTCATGGATCGTGAGCACCGCAACGAGGGCCACCAGGAGAAGGTCATGTTCGAGGAGTGCGTCAACCACAGACCTTCCCGTTCTTCGTGCAGGACTGGTTGCCTTGGATCGTGACCGGCTCCAGGGTGGACTCGAGCCAGCGCAGGGATAGCCCGTTGTCCACGTCGTTTCTCGCTACCGCGGTCTTGTGGTGAGCAGCCGACTGGGTGGTGGGGTTTGGATCCCACCGAATGGCGTAGATCGCCTCTCCTGTGGAGGTGACGGTGCCTCGGTAAGTGATCCGACCTGTAGGGCTGCTCTCGGAGATCTGCTTGACAGTGTCTCCGACGAAGAACCTGCCGTCGCTCATGCGACAGGGGCCTCCGCCACCGGGTCCTTGCTGGCCAGGCCGAGCTGCTCAAGGGCGTAGAACATGAGCTGGTCGTTGATCGGCATGGAGGGGAGCTCGACGAGGATCCCCCTTGCTACGAGACCACGGATCGCCCGCAGGTCGTTGAGCGAGATCACCTCCATGGCTTTCGGCTCCATGGAAACGTCGCCTGCGTCCTGGCCAGGTAGGGAGAGTTGGCTCACCTTCGGCTTGAGGACGAGGACCTTGGTCGGGGTCTTGAGATTGAGGACGAACTTGTTGGGGTCGGACACTGGACTACACCTGTCGTTGAGGGATCACTCCCTGAAGCGCTCCGGCAGACCCATGCGGTCCGCCAGGGCATGGAACTTCTCTCCGTGGTGATTGGTGTCCTTGACACCGCTACACGGGCTGTTGAGCACCACGTGGATCGCCTCATGGACGAGGGCCACGTAGGGCTCGTGGAACCCAGGGTCCAGGCGGACCTCTTCTGAGTTCCAGGCAGAAGCAGGCTCCCACCAGGCGGCTTTGCCTTCGGGAATCCCTTCTCTGCTGTAGAGGAACCTGACCTTGCTAGGGCAGGAGCTCTCGTAGCCGAACTCCTCATAGAACGCGTCCCGAGCAGCCTCGAGAATGACCTCAAGGGCTGCTCGGAGCTCGAGCTCTACGTCCTGAACAAGGGGTGGGGGCACCTAGTCCCCCGCGATCAGCGAGCCCAGCTTCTTACGAATCGCTCGGAAGCAGAGCCCCCGCAGGCTGTTGGCCTGGACCACCATGCCACCGTCCGTATAGAGGACGTACTTGCCGGTGATCTCGATCCACTCGTCGCCTGGAGGGCTGGCCTGACGACGCTGCGCACGAGGATCGGGATCCTCTGCTACCTCTTCCTCAGGAGCGTCTGCGAAAGCCTCCTCGACGAACTCCTCACCGAGGGGCTGCTCTTTGCCTTCGAGCTCTCGACGAACGTGCTTGTGGTATGCCCCGTCTCCGTTGAGACCGAGCATGTCACTCGCGGAGGGCTGGTCTCCAGACCTCCTCCGACCCGCTACGCCCTCATGTGTCGGGAATCGACGGTTGCGATCAGGGCCTCTGCCAGTTTCACGCATTCGAGTGCTTCCTCCTTACGGTCGTCGTCCCCGTTTTCCGAGAACTCGTCCCCACCAAGAGTCTTGACGTAGTGGAGCATGAACATACGAGCCGTGTCCAGGACCTCGTTCCGCCTGTTGTAGCGCCACCCTTCGTCGTCGCTCTTGGGGAGACCCCATAGCCAACTCCGTGGGTCGGGCATGGAGTCGGGGACCGAGGGCTTACTGTTCGGAGCCACGCTCACGCTTAGCGGCCAGCCTTGGCAGCCAGAGCGGCCTCGGCCTGAGAACGCTGGTCCGCGGGCATGGCGTCGAGCTCCTTGCGGATCGCGCTCTCACGCTCACGACGCGCAGCCTGCTCACGCTCCTGGGTGGCCAGGAGCTCCTCGGTCTTTCGGCTGTCCACGTTGGCCTGGCGGAAGACCTCACCGAGCCAGGCGTCGACGACCGGGTCCGGGACCGGGGTGTCGAAGGCTGCCTTGGTGGCCTCTGGGTTCTGGTACTTGTTCAGCAGGACCGGCTTGAGCTCTCGCTCCAGTCGGATCACCCGGCTGGCGAGTGCCCGAATGAACGGGTGCTGCGACAGCATGGCCACCGGGAGGTACTCCACGGCGTCCTGACGCTGCTTGTGGAGACGCTCCTCGGCGGTGAGCTCATGTTCCTTGTCCGGGAGGGACTCGATCTTGGTATCCGTGTTCGACATTCAACTACTCCTGTGGGCCCGAATCTGGGCTGGGGGATTCTACAACACGGCTCTCTGCGTCAATCGTGAGGGAGCCTGCACCTATCTTTAGTTTCTCGAGGAACGAGAGCACCTGGGTTCGCTGAACGGGATCGTTGATCACCTCAGCGAGCTGCTCGTCGCCCACGTCCTTGGCCTCAATGTCCTGGCGGATCTCGAGGTCAATCTGCTGCTTCTTGCTCGGGAAGAAGCCAATGTTGATCAGGAAGTTCGCTTCTTGGTTCGTGGCCTTCAGCGCCATGAGCAAGAAGCCGACCTTGTCTTTGGACTCCTCGCAACGGCTGAACTCCACCATGGCGTCACGGCGAATCTGACCGTAGTAGCTCTTCTGGAGAGCCACCTCCTCGACCACGTCCGCAACCCGCAGGGTGTCCGCCAGGTTCTCTTTGATAGCCCGGACGTCGCTGTAGACCGTGGCGTCGCTTACGCCCTGAATGCCGCTGATCGCCGACACGGAGAGGCCCCTAACGAAGTGGAGCTCGTAGGTCTCCTCCCGCCTGTTGGCGATCTCGGAGGCGCTCTTCTTCCTTGGAATGGACGGGTCCGGTGTCTTGAAAGGAGAGGTCATGTCAGCTACTCAGTGGCCGAAGCGGCCTCCTCGGTGGCCGCCTCAGCCTCGTCACCCGTCTCCTCAATCCTCTTGAGAACGCCTGAGGCGACGCTGGTGGAGAGCATTTTCTGCTCGAGAGCCTCGGCCAAGAAGGTGCAGATATCACCCTTGCTCAGGCGAATGAACTCGTCCAGCCCGTCCACGATCCGCTTGAGCTTGCCGTCCATGTTGACGGTCATGTGGACCTCGCCCTTGTAGGCGAAGCAGACGTATCCGTGCTGAACAGTCTCACCGTGCTCGCTGAAGATCTGGTGCAGGTGGGCGGTCACGTTCTCGACCGCGACCGTGGCCTTCTTCTGCTTCCGCTTCTTGTCGCTACCTGCCTTCCGGGACCTCTTCTTGGCCAGGTACCACTTGCCGAACTCCTTCTGGTCGAAGACGCCCATTTTCTTGGCGGCAGCCTCCGCACCAATGCCGAGACGACCGGCAATGTCCTCGAGCAGGTCAGTGAACCGACGTGGGTTGACCTCCCCGCGGAGCATGTTCCGTCGGACGGTCTGGATCTTCTGGTCCCGCTCGTCCCAGTGCGCCTTGATCACGCAGGGGATCAGCTCCATGTCCAGGACACGGGCTGCCTTCCAGCGGTGCTCACCGTTGACGATCTTGTAGCGGCGGGTGCCGGTCTCTACGAGCCAGCCAGTATCCGGGTCCCGAATGATCTTCGAGAACAACAATTCGTCCTCGATCGGAACGGTGGCGATCGGTTCGTCGAATCCCTCCTTCTCGATCTCCTCAACGAGCAGATTGAAGGTCTCGTCCGGCTCCTCGAATGGATTCCACTCGTTGGGCTGGATCTGGCCGACGGGAACGAGCACAGGCTCAATGATTTGAGGGGGGCCTACGTCTTCGGATTCGTCGTCCATGACAACGTCCGATACCCCGCCCACAGCTTCTTCTTCCGACATTGCGACTACTCCTTGGCCATGACCGGATCCGGCCCACCACCGTCTACATACCCTAGTTCGGCGAGAATAGCATACCACTCGCCACTATCCGCTTGACTACGACCCCTGAAACCCTTGGCGATCCCTCCTTTTCTGGCCTCACCCAAAAACCATGAGAACTTGAACGTATCCTTGCCCGACAGCAGGGATTTCGCCCTCGCTACAAACTTGGATCCAGCCACGCTAGAGGGGTCGGCGACGACTGCGCTCTCGGACCTGTTGAGCTCGACAACGTGATCCACCAACGGCGTGGACCCGAACACCTCCTTAGCCCACCCGGGTAGTTCCTCGCTGAAGGACTGACCGGGGTGGAGGGCAAGCTCGGCCTTCTCCACTGCGTCGTCTATATCGAAAGGCGTGTAGAGCAACGGGTAGCTCTCAGGGAAGAGGGCCTGCGCCCACCTCAACCGGGGAGCCACGACGGGGACACCAAGCGCACATGCTTCAGCCACGTAGAGCCTGTGGTCGAAGTTCCTCTCACCGAGGATCAGGACCTTGCTCTGGGCTAGGTGGGTTCTCCTACTCTCAGTCGGGGAGGTGACGAAGTCCTCGAAGGTGCTTGGGACCTCACCGAACCCGATCACGGACTTGAGGTGTGCGCTCTGGTAGAGAGCCTTGAACGTCTTGGCCACGAAGTCGTTGTTGCCGCCTATCTCCTCACCCCAAAGGAACAATCCCTGATCCTGGCGGTCCTGCCAGGGGACGATCTGGTCGGACAGGTCCTGGATAGCCAAGGGCTGCTTGATCGAGTTCGCGCGGAACTGGTTCGTAGTGATCCCTCCGCACGACCTCTTGACCAGACGACCCAAGAGCTCGAGCTGCCCGTCGTGGCTGTAGACGAAGTGAGCGCTAGCGAGACTTCCATCCCGCGCAGCCACCATGAGCTTGTTGTCGTTCTCCCACGGACAGAACAGCTTCTTGCGACCGGACTTCTGGGACTCTACTCCCCCGCCCCGCCACCAGAACAAGCCTGGCAGGAGTCTGGTCGGGCTACTCAGGGACCACGCCGTGTTGAACACGCACGGGGTGACCAGGTCGAGGTATCCGTGGAGGACGTAGGATCCAATCGACTGACTGAACGCTCTGACCAAGTCCGGGGAGGTGAACGGGATCGCTTGCTCTCGGAGGGCCTGCACGCCCGGCACCTTCTGCACCACAAACGCGAAACGACCTCCGTCCGGGTCTGGGATCACCTTGATACCGCCGAAAGTCTCGTCGGTGACCACGCTAATCAGGAAGTAGACGAACAGGTCCTCACGCATGCGGAGGATCTCGAAGATCTCCTCGTGCCCTGGGGACATGATCGACTTGTAGTCAGCAGACAGCGCGGACATTCTCCCGCGGCCCGCATGGACCATGATTCTGGTTAGTCCCATTCGTCTTCCTGGCTGTAGTAGTCCTCGAAGATCTCGTAGCGCTCGAGGCTCTTCACTCCGCCCGTCTTCCCGCACGTGAGGCAGAAACGCTCAGTCTTCTCGGAGATCTTGGTCATAAGGAGCCCGTCGTCGCTAGCGATCGGCTCCTTCACGATCGTGCTGTTCTCTTCCCACTGGTGCATGCCCGAGAGGCATAGCAATCGGGCGATCATGGCTACACCTGCTGGAGGCTGGTTCGGAGGGCGCCCTGAAGCTCTTCGATCGGGATCCACTCAAGGTCACCGCTGGGACGCAGGATCTGGATCTTGCACCCGAGCAAGCTGCTCGGTTCCCACTCGTACTCGATCGTGATCGAGCCCGCCTCCGTAGGAGGGGTCCTGAACGCCAGTGAGATCGTCCCGTCGGCGTAGACGTACGAGTGGGATTCGGGCTCCAGGAACTGCCCGATCAGCCGGGAGTTCCCTTCGTGGGTACGAGCGACCTTGCCCTGGTAGTGAACCCGGACGGTGTCCGTCTTCACCGTGTTCCTGGGAAGGATCGTGGAGACGATCCCATACCCAGGTTGGAAATCGACTTCGATCTTCTCTCGCATGACTACACCTTCTTTCTTGAGTCGGACCGAATCCCACCCGTTGCAACCTTGACCGCCTCCGTGAACGGGATCCCGCACCCCACCAACATGACGATCGTCTTCTCCTCGTGGATAGCCTTGAGGAGAAGTCCGACGGCCTCCCAGCCATGAACGGTGACAAGCTGCTCGAGAGCAGCCTCCGTAGGCACGTTGATTCGACTGACCTGCTCAGAGGAGCCGACCTCACCAACCATGAACGCGCGGAGCTTGGCCCAGTTAGCCACTACGTCCCTGCCTGTTCCGTGCAATCAGATTGCACGCTGGCCGCTGCTGCGGCAGCCTCGGTGATCCTCAGGGGCAGGCCCCTCTTCTCGGCCTCCTGCTCCTTCTGACGCTCACGGAAGCGCTTGAGCTGCTTCAGCTTGCCCTTGATCGTGGCCTGACCTACCGGGGAGGCGTAGGCCGTGAAGAGCTTTCCGTTGAGGTGATCGACCTCATGCTGGACCACCTTGGCCAGTAGCCCGCTGATCTCGAGCTCCGCTGCCTCACCGTCCATGGTGTGTGCGGTGATCTTGACGGTGGCTGACCGGGAGACCTTGAACCTGATCGTTGGGAAGGACAAGCAGCCCTCGATCCCGGAGTCCTTCTTCTTGCTGGACTCGGTGATCACAGGGTTGCAGAGAACCGTAGGAGCACCGCGGCCGGGAGCCACGTCCACCACGATCACTCGCTTGTTCCAACCCACCTGCGGGGCTGCGAGACCTACGCCGCCGTACTTGTACATGACGGCCAGGAGACGGGCAGCACAACGCTCCAGGTCCTCGTCGAAGACCGTCACGTCCTCCATACGCTCGGTGTTCTTGAGGATTGGATCCGGGTAGAGCTTGATATCCCAATCGTCGCTGTAGTGGGGCGGGAGCTCCTCTCCGTCCTTGTCCACCAGACCGTTCGGGCTCTCGTCGAGTGCCTTGTCGATCACAGCCTGCTTGTCGATCGCAGCCTTCATGGGCTCGTCGTTGAGCTGGGACATGACCCGATCCATGGCCGCGGGGTCCACCCCCAAGCCCATGTCCTCGAGTGCCTGTGCGGGGAGCTTGACGATCTCTTCGCTCACTTCGACCACCCTTGCTCCTTGAGGAGCTTCTCGATCTCAGGAGGCTGGTGACCTGGAGGCTTGGTGAGCTTGCCGTGCTCGTCCACGGTGCCCTTCTCCAGCTTCGTGAGGTTGTTCTTGTCGACCTCCACGATCAGAGCGTCGTCCGCGATCCCGCAGGCACTCAGGGTGCCGTAGGTGACCACGCTGATATCCGCGCAGCCGTCGGCGATCTCCACGAGATTTGGAGTGACCGACGGATCAAACCACAGGTCCTCCATGTCGATCTCGTCTCCAGCCTGATAGGCAGGTTCGTGAGACGGTTCCCCGCTCAGACGTAGGCGAATCCCGAGGGCCAGCACTGTCTCCAGTGCCTCCTCGAGGATCAGCCGGGCCCGTAGGAGCCTGGTCTTCTCGTCAGGAACACAGGGAACGAGCGGGACCTGCTGCTTGCAGCCGGTCATGAACGACTCGATCCGCTGCTGGTGCCCACTCTTGTCCCGACAGTGAGGCTCCGGGTAGCGGACCTCCACGTTCTGTACCTCCAGAACGGTGCCGCTGGGTGTTTCCTGCTCACCCATTGAGCACCTCCGGCTCTTCGGTCGTCCCAAGCACGTAGACGCTCTCGGGGTCGTGGGCACGCCAGAGGAGGGCCTCCTCCAGCTTGGTACGGACGATCGAGCCACGTCGGCTACCACCGTCCCTGGACTGCTCCGCCGTGAGCTCGTTGAGAGCCTGTCGGATCAGCTTCTGAACCTTGTCTCCCACGGCTACGCCTCCGCTTCCACAGTTTCGGGCACCGCCACCTCGGGCTCCTCGGAGGTCGTCTCGCCGCTGGCTGGGTAAACGCAGAGGACCTCGGCCCAGTTCATGAGGAGCAGATCCTCCTCGTTGTGCTTGATCTCCGTCCCGGCGTACTCGCCGAAGCTCACCAGGTCACCGACCTCACAGGACGTTGGCACGTACTTGTGATTGATCAGGCGCCCGGGCCCTTTGGCCAGGACGGTGCCTCGTCCTGCGCTGATCCTCCGGTCCGCCTTGGAGCGTGGAATGTAGATCCCGCCCTTACTGATCTCGCTGATATCTTCCGGCTTGACCAAGAGCCTGTCCTCGGTGGGGTGCAGGTTCTTGTAGTGCCTGTTCTCGTTCATAACTACTCCTCGACTACAGATTGTGGTTGTTGTTGTTCCTGGACGACAAGCTCGGCGATTTCCCACTGAGCTACGTCTTCTGGGTCTCTCTTCTTGGCTCTCTCGGCTTGAGATCTGGCCTTCTCAAGGAACTGTGGGCGTGCCTTCTCAGGCTCCCTGTGAAATAGAGGCTCCAGGTGCTGACAATCGTCGATCCAGCCAATGTCCTCCATGGCGAATCGAAGGTGATCGTTCCCCACCTTGTAACCGCCGAACCCCGAAGACGCGTCTCCCACGATCAGCTTCTTGCTGTAGGGCCGGCTGTGCAGCCAGGTCTTGATCTCCTGCCACCGGATCACGTCCGGGGTATACCGCTCGAGGATCGAGAAGATCAGATCATGCAGCCACCTACGGCTGTCCTGCTCGCACTCCTTCTTGGTTGAGCTGATCTCGAAGATCTTGGAGGCCAGGGCCGCGGCGTCCCGCTTGCCGCTGTAGAGATCGGCAACCTTCTGCTGGAGGTTCTTGACGAGCCTACGAACCCAGGGCTCGTTGTACTTGTCCATGGCGTCCTTGAGGACATGGGGGATATCCGAGGCCGTGTGGAACAGGAACGGGTACTGATCGTTGATCCACGGGGGCTTGTTGACGTAGTGGTAAATCCCGAGGAGCCCGAAGGCCGTCTGCTCTAGGGGACTCCCGCAAAACCCTCTGGTGATCGGCCAGTAGACGAACAGATGGGCCGTGTTCAGCCGACGGTAGAAGTCACCACGAGGAAGGGCGTAGTGGTCCAACAGGAACGGGCCCCACTCCTCCTTGCTGACCTGATCGTGGAAGTTCCCTGGGTTCTTGGACGGGGTGGTCAGCAGAAACCGAAGGTCATAGCCCGAGTGGCAGAGCTCTCTGTAGGCGCTGACTATTTCGACCACGTGGTTGCTGGTGGTGAACGCGTAGGCGAAATTCGCCACGAAGGGGGGAGGCACGGCGCGCACCTCTGGGTCCACCCCCTTCCCGAACATATCGTCGTCGAAGGTGTAGCCACCGATCCACTTGTTGTCCAGGAGCCTGGCAGCCCGCTTCGAGGAGACGTGCTTGCGGGCCGTAGTGAACACCTGATCGAAGACCCGCTCGTCCCGGCAGATCACCATGTCCGCGTCGGTTGTGGCTACCGCCTGAATGGCCTCCACGTTGGGGCTGACCTCGTGGAGCTCCTTGGTGAAGTCGAACTGCATGTTCAACACGTAGGTCCGACGGTTGTAGATCGTCGGGTACTCCGTGCTGAGACGAAGTCCGGGCATGCAGGCATGCTTGTCGGTGATCAGAACGTCCAAGGGCGACGTGCCGGCAAAGGCACCGAATCTGTCCCGCACCACAGACGGGAGGTTGAAGCTCTCCGTGTATTGGCTGTCGTTGGGAGTGAACTCAATGAGTTCTACGCGGGGGTGGTCGAGCCACTCCGGGTGAATGTCCGCGCAGGTCGGCCACATGAAGTGCAGGAACACGTCTTCGTAGGAGTCCAGCAGGTGCTGGAAGAAGACGTTCGCCCACGCGAAGGTGCTGCACGTCTTCAGATTCTCAGGCGACGAGTACATCGGGACGTACAGGACACGCGGCATGGGGACAACACTCCAACTACACTTGGCAGCCGGGAGTATAGCAGGAGTTCAAGCCTGCTTCGCGGAGACTCCCAGCATGCTCTCGACCTCGAAGACCTTTGACTCGGGGGCCGGCTTGCCTTGCGGGTTCTTGCCCTTCAGGACGGCGAGCAAACAGTTGTCGACCTTCCAGAGTTGCTCCAGCCGATCACCCCACCTGTCGAAGAAGTCCTCGTGGAGGGTGAACTGGTGACGCTCGTGCTCGTTACCGAGGACCGTCTCCTGTAGGTGCTTCCCGTAAGGGGTGGCGATCACGACGTACTGATCGGCGCAGGTGAGCATTCTGTTGATTGCCTGGATCGCGTCCGTCTCCGGGACGTGCTCGATCATGTCCATGCAGAGCACTACGTCCCACGACCGGCGAGCCTGGACCACGGCCTTGAGGAAGTCCCGCGCGTCTTCGTTGTGGGTCCGGTCGTAGTAGTGGTCGTACAGCGGACTCTTGAAGTACGGCTTGTGGATCTCGACGCCCTCGAGGAAGACGTGCCAGGTCTCCGGCCTGGTGGGGTCAGCGCCCCAGCACAGGTAGTCCACGAAGTCGCGGATCGCTACGCCGTAACGGCCTGTGCCTACTCCGAGCTCGAGGACGGTCTTGGGCTTGCACTCGATCAGACGTTTGACCGCAGGCCAGTGGGTTCCGAGGGCGCTGATTGGCATGATTATCGCGCAGGCTTCGGAAGAGTCTTGGAGAACCGCTTCCAGAGAGTCTGGAGCTTCGCGAAGGCGCTCTTGGCTAGAGCCTCGTCTTCTTCGGTAGACCAGAGCTCGAGGGGGCGCTGCTTCACGGACACCAGGGCCATTTCCTCACCGTCGTAGGTGAACGGAGCCATGGCTACGTCGTGACCTCCTGGGCGAATCAGCTTGAGACCCAGCCCGGTCACGAACTCCTCGCCTCCGTCGAAGGTGTAGAAGGTGGGGCGAAGAGTCCCGACCTTGAGCTCGAGTTCCTGGGTCAGCTTCCAAGCCCGCTTGTGGAACTCGGCAGCCGCTGCGCCGCGTAGGGGCTTCAGCTTGAGGCCCTTGAGCTGCGTCAGGACCTTCGCCTTGGAGGCTGCCTTCTTCGAGGAGCTGGCCTGCCTGATCTCGGACATATTGCGACGCTCGCACAGAAGTCCTGGAGGGGTGCGGTGCATGGGATTCCTCGGTGCAATCGGGTTGCAGGCTAGACGAAGGACAGACTAGCAAGATCCTCGGGAGTGACGCCAGCGATCGACTTGTTGAACTTGGTCATCCAGCACTCGGGGCACTTGGCCGTGTTCGCAGGGTCGAGCAGGGCATTGGCCTTGTCGACTACGAACTGACTGGTCCAGAGATCGCGGAAGCTGGTCTCCGAGAGGTCACCCAGGAAGGCTTCCTCGTATTGGCCCGTGTTCACCAGGCGGCAGCAGACGTGCAGCTTGCCGTCCGCACTGATCGTGGCATTCATACGGCTGGCCCAGCAGGGTAGTCCGGCGTTGCCGACCCCCTCACTGACCACGTCGTGCTTGTAGACGCTCATGCCGTTCACCGACTCGGGGAGGTCCAGGTTGACGTGCTGCATGTGCTCGGTGCTGAACCAGTCAAAGGCCACAGGCACCTTCACCAGCGCGTAGGTGGCTCCCATGCGGGAGAGCTTCTCCAAGAAACCTGGCAGGACCTCGAGGCTCTCAGCCGTAGCGATCAGGAACTGGACCCCGATCACGAGATCGGGCCTGGCCCGGCGGAGGGCCCGAATGTTCGACAGCACCTTGTCGAACTCGTCCAGGTCAACCCGCCGGATCTTGCTGTAGAGCTCGGGGGTCCCGCCGTCCATGCTGACGCGGACCCAACTGTAGTGCTCGGCGGCTTCAATCATGGACGCTCGGCTGCCGTTGGTGACCAGTCCGACCTGTAGGCCGTTATCGGCCGCCGACTGAACGATCAGCGGGTAGTCCTTGTGGAGCGTGGGCTCGCCGCCGCCAATGAAAACGACGCTCTTGGTACCGACCTCCGCGAGCTCGCCCATGAGCCGCACGGCGAGGTGGGTCCGCATTTTCGCCGGGTACTCTTTCCGGTAGTCGATCTCGCTGCAATACGAGCAGTCGTGGTTGCAGGAGTTCGTCAGGTAGAAGTGGGCGGACACCGGAAACACCCGGTCGGGCCTGCCAGCTATCAGTTGGCGGACCCGATCCGGGTGCGTGAGGATCTTGTCCCCGCCGCTCAAGATTGAGGGCGAGGGTTGTTTGGCTGTGGGTAGCGGTCTGGGCATGGGCCCCAGTCTAACCTGCGGCCTCCGCCTTGGCTCTGCCCCGCCACATGCGGTAGAGCCCTCCGGTCTTACGCCAGAAACGGTCAGCGCTCATGGCCCACTCCCACTCCTCAGGGGCGAGGGTCACGTCCTCCCAGGCAGCCTCTCGATAAGGCATGCCCAGATCACGGAAGCCCTGATAGCGCCACCAGACACCGAGAAGCTGACCGGACCAGCGCAGGTCCACCGGAAGCGGTGTGCCAGGTCCGGGGATAGGCTTCTTGTCGAGGGCCGCCCTGACCTTGGGCTTACCGCTCGACGTATGGTGGTCAAACGCGTAGGCCGGGAAAAGCTCGGCGTCAGGAATATCCTTCGGGACTGGAGCCTTGCTGAAGTCGTTCCCGCTCTCGTCCCACAACCCGCAGACCACCTCAATCAGAGCAGAGGCGGGGTTGTACTGGAGATACTTCTGCTCGTCGTGCCATTCGCAGAGCTTCAACGCCCCCTTGTGGTTGACCTCCTCGAGCTGCTTCCGCACGATCTTGGTGAATCGGGTGCAGAGCATTTTCATGTCGTCCACCGCCACCTTGTCCGTGAAGTTCCCGTATCGGTCCTTGTCCGAGCCAAGCTGGTGGCACCAGACGCGGAACAGGAGCTTGAACCAGCGGTAGAACTCGAACTCGTCCTTCTCCTGCTTCACCACCTCCTCCAAGGTGATCGTCGGCATGATAGTGGCGTCCACCGTGGCCTTGTTGTGGATCCTGGCGACCTCTACCGCCGCAGGGATCTCCCACTTCTTCCGCGATCGAGCGAAGAGGATAGTCATTTCCCGAGCGCTCAACCGTGGGCCATGCGGCTTGATCTTCTCCCACAGGTCGAAGTTCCTGGTCTCCTCGAAGCAGATATCCCGCAGGTACTGCTTCATGCGAGCCTCGCCACGCATGTGAATGCACCAGCGCAACCACATGAGGGAACGTCCCATGTCCGAGCGCCGAAGCTCCTTGTGGAGAGACGAGGTCGCAGCAAACTTGGCCGTCAGGTCCTTGTCGAGCAGGTTACGGATCAGCTTGAAGTGCTCGCAGGTCATTCTCGACGACTTGCAGGAACACAGACCGGAGACGATATCTACCTCGTAGATCTCACCTTCATCCCGAACGGTGAAAATCTTCTCAGCACTAGCCATGCGTCCTCCGGTCAATCCGACTCGACGAAGAGTACTTCTTCGTCAGTCGAGTAAAGGTCTTCTTCGTCGCCCTCAAGCTCATAACCGGGATCCACGAGATCGTCGGTCGGGAACACCTGCTCCCCTCTATCGTGGGTGTAGGTCCCCTCTTCGGAGCCACGCTCGAAGTGTTCTTCGTCGGACTCCTCCTTGCGGGTCTTCCGCTTCTTCTCGGCCTCGTCAGTGAAAGAATAGGTGAACCCGAGTTCCTTCCATAGATCACGCGGAGACTTGCCCAGCTTGTTGGCGATCCCGGACAGTCGGGCCCACTTGACCTTCGCCTGTGACTCAAGCTCCGGCAGACCCGCTTCCTCCCGCTTCCGTTTGACCGTCGCCCGCAAACCGGCGTACTCGTCCCACATTTCCGAGAACATTTCTTTCAGCTTGCCCTCGTCAGACGGCAGCTTTGGCGGAACCTTCGTCGGCCCCACCTTCCTGCTTATTTTCTTCTTAGACATATCGCTTACCTCACTTGACTACACGTTGTTGCCTAGCCCGACGTGGACTAGGCGTTCTCCGGCCGGTCAAGGGCGACGAACTTCGTTCGCTTGCCCTCGAGCTGGTCCCAGTACTTGTGCGCTTGCTCCTCACCGAAGTGGGACACCAGCGCACCCTTGGTGTTGGCGGCACTTGCCGTCCCGATCTTCTCGTCCACGGTCAGGGTGCTCCCGTCGGGGAGATCCAGACACCTGGTCTCAGGTTCTGCACCCTCGATCAGAGGCATGACCTCAGACTCCAGGCCCTTCATGCGGGCCTTGCCCTTCTTGAGGTCGTCGAGGATCTCCTGAAGCTGCACGCCGAGCTTGGTCGCCATGAGCTTCGCCCGCACGGCCTCCTCTTCGTCCTCCAGGGCAGCCAGGCCGTCCTCGAGAGTCACGATCGACTCACCGACGGCGATAGCACGCTCCCGATAGTCTTCGTTGGGCTCGGGCTTCTTAGGCCGACCCGTCTCCTTCGTCTTGTTGAGCGCCTTGCCCACTTTCCCTAAAGCCATGTTTCAAATTCCTTTGCGGTCAGCATGCCCCGGAGTCTCCCCAGGGCGGTGTTTCGGACGTCGCCCACCTTGGACTTGCCGATAGGTTCCATACCCCACGTTGGGTCCTGCGAGAGATCAGCCACCTCTCGGAAGGTCTTGGTGTCCCAGAACGTGAACTGGAGGACGCGCTGCTCCGTGGTGTTCAGCTTGCGGATACAGACGAACAGCGCCTCCTGAACTTCCGATAGCTCACGCTCACGGTGGTCGACCATGCCCAGGTAACTGCGACGGCAGCAAGAAGCCGCGTCGAGTGGACGCACGGTGCCCTCGCTCCCGTCCCAGCCCCCGTCCAGGTCGGTCTTCTTTGTGACGATCGAGGGCTCTTGACCGCCCTGGCCGGTGTACCACACCTCGGACTCCGACCGCTCCTTGTCCTTGAGTCGCTTCTCCCGCTTGGCTTCCTTGCCCGCGCCGGACCTAGCCCACCACGCGGCGTACGTCGAGAAGCTGGATCGCCCTTCCTCCCACTTGGAGAGGGCGTGGACCCAAACGTCAATCCGTGCCGACTGCGCCATGTCCTCCGTCTGCGACGGTTGCCACGGCTTCTTACGCCTTGCGACGTGAGAAATGATTCCCTCACACGCGGTGAGGACCCTATTGATTGAACCCGGGTCGCCGGCTTGAGCCGCCAAAACTGTATGGCGTTCCAAGCTAACGCGCCGGGTCTCTTGACCTGCGGTCATGCTTTACCTCTTGAGTCATTGTGGGCGTTTCGCCCCTGTCCGGTGGTGAGGGTACACACCCTCCCCACGGATTCATTCTAACCCAAGAGACCGACAAATCAATATGGCCGCGATCCCCTATGTGTGGGGCTTTACGCGCTCACCGACTGATGCCGGGCGGGGTGCAATTAGCCCCCGCCGCGCACCTTCTCCCCAATGTGGGCGGCACCCATGGGGGACACTCTTCCGATCGCGTCGTTGAAGGGCTGCCAGAAGGCGAGTACGTCGCTGAGAAGGCTCTCGATCGCGTAGTCGCGAGTCTTCCCCTCGCTGACCTTCTCGAGCTTGCCCACGAGCTTCTGGAGGTTGTCGGCCGCGCGGCCCACGTCCTTGAGGAACGGCGAGACGTAATTCGTCGCCTTCTCCTCAAGCTCCTTCTTCGCCTCCGGCAGACGCTTCTTGGCGCCCTGCATGCTAGTCAGGCTCGCCCTGACCAGGATGAGCTCGTCCTTGACGGCTAGCCAGTCGTGGGTCACCTCACGGTGAGCGGCCTTGGCCTTCTTGGCCTTCTCACGCTTGGCGATAAAGGTCTTGGCCTTCTGGTTCTTGGGGATCGCAGCTTCCTGCTTCTTGGCGAGGTCCCCTGCCGTTTTCCGATCCGCCTTGAGCTTGCGCTCCTTCTGGATCAGCGTGGCACGCTTCTTCTTGAGGCCGGACAGCGCCTTCTTGTAGAGGGCTGGCTGTCCGATAAGCCGATCCAGTTCCTCGACCTCGTCAAGCAGATCGCGGTAGTCCTTACGCCGCATGGGGAGCTCGTCCAAGAACACGACAACGGCACTCGCCATGAACTTGGCGGCGTCGGAGAGCCCCTGGCCACCGTCCGCCTGCGAGGACACCAGGAAGCTGGCGAGCTCCTTGGAGACAGTCTCCTGACCCCCCTTGCTGAAGGATTGGGCGCTCTTCAGTCGCTTCTTGGTGGTCTGCCCGATACCCACGATCGCGCCGGAGATCTCGTCCTTCCTGAGGGTCAGGTGACCCTCCCGAACGAGGTACTCCACACGATCGAGCATTTCCTTCGTGTCGGGCTGCTTCCTGCCCGCGTCCTTGAGGTCGGACCCAGCCTTCCGAATGGCCACCCGCTTGATCGAAGAGACACTGGCTACGTCCACGTCCCCACGACGAAGCACAGTGCGGACAGCTTGGAGAATGGCCTTATCGAGAATAGGATCGCTGTGGATCAGTTTGGTCTTGTTCTTGTCGCCGTCTGGGCTCTCGACCTTCTTCCACTTGCGGGCTCCGGTAGCCTGCCGGCGCTCAATGGCCCCTCGGATACCCTCAAACGCAAGGTTCCCAGCCACGGATCGCATTTGGTTGATCGAAAGGGACACGAGGTCAGGCTTCTTGTCCTGCTCGCGGAGGAACGCCAGATACTCGTCCTGCAAGGAGGAAGGAATCTGAGCGTAGAGGTCCCTCTTGAGCTTCTGGGTAAGCTGCGGACCACCTCCAGCCCGACGGGCGCTACCCCCGACCCTGGCCTTCTGACGGACCACCCCCTTGGCGTTCACCGTGGGCTGAATCCCGTACAGGTCGGAAAGCTGCTTCTTGGTGAGCCGACGCTCGGTGAGCACGGCAAGACTCGACAGCGCCTCAGATACGTTGGTCACGGGGATTCCTCCTGCTCGCTGATCTTACCTCCGCACTCGGAGCAGGACCACGCTCCCTTCCCGTCTGCGACTGCAACCTGATTGCATGAAGGGCAGCGTAGGAGCAGGTGGAACTGACCTATCGGCGGGTGGAGCACCGGCTCCGGTTTCTTCTCGCTCATGGCTACGTCTCCGTGGTCTCTAGTTCAAACGTCGCTTGGCCGATCCTCACCGGGTCGAACTCCGTTCCGGTGGCCAGCACTCGCACGGTCAGCCTGCCCTCGTCCTGCAACTCGTGTTCCGTCACGATCCATACGTGACTTCCCGGTCTGACGCCCGCGTAGTTCCAGTCCACAGCTACAGCCCCCAACTGGCCTATGTCGCAGCCGCTGCACGAGATCAGCACCTCGACGGAGGTCAAGTTCTGCCTGAGGATCAACAAGTGAAGGTCTTGGTGCTCGCACTGGATCCCCGCCCTGGCCCTCTCACGCTCGAGAGCCTCCAGTGACTCTCGGTCTCCGTCCACCGCCGCTCGACGTTCTGCGGATCTGATTGTTGCGTCGCTCATGGCTGACCTCGACCTCTGTCGATAGCCAGCAGCTTGTCGTGAACGTCCTTCAGACGGTCGCCGAAGGCATAGAGGTTCTGGAGTGTCTGCTCCTCGGCAAGCTCCTTGGCCACGAACTCGCCGTCCGTGTTGGTCTGGCAGGCCAGGACCAGGATCCGCCTCGCCTCCTCCTCCGTGTCGACGCTGTATACGGGCAGGTGCCCCTCGGGGACGGTTCGACCGAACCGCACGATCACTGCTCAGTAAATCTTGATCGGCTTGGCTAGGAAGCGGGAGGGTGTGGGTTTCATGCGGTCTCTTCTTCTGCCATGAACGGCGAAACGATCTGAATGCAGTTGGGCCGCCCGTTCTCGTAACGAGCCTCCCAGCCACGAATGCTCGTGTCCTGGCCGGGCATGTATATGAACGCGTCGGCTAGGTCCTCGAAGGCCCAGGACCTCACGCGAATGATCATGTTCCAGTCGGCCACCGTCCGGTAATCCCGGTGCGACACCAGCACCTTGCGCATGACCCCGCCGGGCGGACCTCCGGCCCACTGGTCGGCGAGTAGGGTGAACCTCCAGTGCTCGTCAGGGGTGACGAAGTGGTGCTCGAAGTTCCCCTTGTCGAGGAGGGCCATGACCTCTGGCGTGTATCCCTTCATGCCGTCAGGCAGGTCAACCATGCCGTCGGCCATGATCTTCATGATCTCGGGGTTGAGAGGGTTTGGGGGGTCCTTCAGCATGCGCTGCCGGAGTGCCTCGTAGAACTCAAGCTGGTGGGTAGCTGTGACCTCTCGCTCCCACTCGTAACGGCTCATGCCTGTCTCGGCTGTCCACTGGATCTTCGGCACCACCGTCCTCGGCATGTGGAAGGCGTTGAGCGACTGCTTCAACGGATTGCAGACCATGCGGTAGGTGCCGTCGGGCTGTTTCTCGCTCTTCATGAGACGTTCACCTCGAACGGAACCCCGTTCACGAAGAAGCGCACGCACTCCGGTTGGTCTGGCTCCTCTGTTAGCTCGGCCGTAATGGAGACAGCCAGGAACTCGCCAGCACTGTCCCGAAGCACTGTCGTCACGAAGGACCCAGTTACGCCGGCCAGGGCGCCCTCGACCTTCTTGGTCGCGACCTCCAGGTCGGTCTCCGACGGGGACAACGAGCCGCTTCGATCCTCGAGCAGGACCGCCAAGAACTTGGTGTGGCGGCAGGACTTCCTGAACCTGAATCCAGGGCACTCGCACGCCCCGGTGCCGTCCACCGTGTATGTCTCTGTGGGTGTGGCGTCCGTGTCCTCGAACTTGGACACCTGGTAACCCTCGCTGTCCTTATCCGGGACAGCGACATACTTCTTCTCACGCGCCATGATAGGCACCTCCGTACATGCAGGCGGGGGCCAGGCTACCCCGACCCCCGCCTGCTGGTGTTTCGGACTACTCCTCGCCGAAGTGGTCCTTGTGGTTGATCTGAATTTGGAGCAACGCAGCCACCCCCGCCATGAGGATAGCGTCGTTCTCCAGGACCCTCGTGTCCACCAGCCTCCGCTCCTGCCAAGTGATCGACTGCGCCTTGTCAGCCAAGATCTTGTGCAGCCTGCCGGTCTCGCCGCACTGAACCTGCATGTCGACCAGTAAGAGCTTCAGGTCCGTCTTGCTGACCCTGGCGATCTCGAGCTCTTCGATAGGAACGTGTTGGTGTTGCATGTCGTCGTCCTGTTCTCCGCTCACGCGATCTCCGTCATGACCAGCTTGGTCACAACCTTGAGCGCTACGATCTGCTTGATCTGGTGGATCTCGATCTCCTTGCCTTCGAGCCGGTCGGCATGCTTGCGCATCCACGACTGGCACTTGGCGGTGCTGACAAGCCGCTCCGCTTCGTCGTCCGAGATCGAGAGGGGGACGAGCGCAGGTATTTCAACGATCACAGGCTCGCCACCCTCCTCAGCAGGTGCTCGCTTGGCCTTGAAGTTCTTCCGCTCGTAGATCATGAACGGCGAGGAACGTCCCGAGGTCTTGGCCTTCGGCGCTTTGGCGGCCCTGGTCACGGTGACGTGGGCAGCAACCTCACGCGCAGGGGTAGCGGCTTCTTCTTCCGCTTCTTCCTCGTCCTCCGGCTCCTCCTCCTCGGACTCCTCCTCGTCGTCCTCCTCCTCAGAGTCGTCTTCTTCCCCGTCTTCTTCCTCGTCTTCTTCCTCGTCTTCTTCCTCTTCTTCGGAGTCGTCGTCCTCTTCGAGGCCCTCCTCCTCGTCGTCGGTCAGCGGCTCCTCCTCAGCAGGGCTGCTTCGGGCGGTCTTCTTCTTGACTGGCGTCAGCCGTTTACGGGCCATGTCGGCTCCTCCTTGGTGTCTTGGTGTCTTGGTGTCGTGCAATCCGATTGCACGGATCGTTAAATGGCTCAGGGGCCGACAGCAATGCGCTGACGACCCCTGAAAATGAGTGGGTGTCCGAAGACTCCCAAGTGGTTATAGACCCCGGACGCGTGCTGTGTCCGGTGAATGCAACCGCTAGGCGGTGGCTTCCGCGGTCTTCGCCCGACGACGCGTCGGAGCCTTCTTGACCTCGCCCGCAGCCTTGGTCCCCGTCTTCTTCTTCTTCTTGCGGCGCTTCTTCGGGAGACCGGCTCCGGCCTCCGCCGCCTCGGCAGGGGTCAGCTTCTCAGCGGACTTGTCCTCCGCAGCCTCAGCCTCCTCGGCCTCCGGCTCCTTCTTGGCGGGAGCCTTCTTGGCGGGCTCCTTCTTGGTGCCCTTGGAGTCGGACTGGAGTTCCTTCACGAAGGTGCGAACCTTCTTGAACATTTCCGGGTCCTTGAGGGCGACGACCTTGACACCGTAGACGCGCTGGACGGACTTGAGCACGGAGGGCAGCTTCTGGCTGGGGTCGAGGTGGCCCGCCATGAACTCGGTGCAGATCAGGTCGAGCAGGTGTCCCCGCTTGTCCGACCCAGCCTCAGCCTCGGCAATGGCCAGGGCAGCCTCGACGTTCTCAGACTGCGCCTTCGCCAACTTGAAGTTGATGTTGGTGTAGTCCTCGTCGGCGTCGGTGTCCCCCTTGAACCGCTTGACCTCCTTCTCCAGGTCGCTGACCTTGAGAGTCCGGGCCTTATCGAGCCACGTGTCGATCGTGTCCTCGTCCACGAGGTTGACGATCTTGCTGAGCTTCGTCCAGCCGATCCGCTCGAGCTTCTTCCGGGCCACGCCGAGGTCGACCACGAGCCGCTTCCAGATCGTGATCAGGTACTTGGCCTTCCGCTCGGCGAATCCGAGCTCGGAAACGCAGTACTCCTCGAAGTCCGCGAATCCCCACTCCTCGAAGTAGTCGCCGTAGTACACGTTGTACAGGTGGCGACCCATGTCGGTGTAGGTCTCGTCGACCTTCTTGGCCAGCTCCTTGAGAGCCTTGCGGGTCGAGTGCTTGGTCTCGCCCTTGTCGTTGAGGAGGACGACTCCCTCTTCTTCTTCGCTCATGACTACACGCTCCTTCAGCGTTCTTGGGTGTCAGGGTGTCCGCTGACACCCAGAAGGTTATAGACCCGCTACGGCGAGTCTGTCCGGTGGTTTGGGTGAGGATCTTACTTGGTCTTCTCAGCGAGGACGAGCACCAGGGACTCACGTCTCTGGCTCCAATACATGCGCTGACCGCACCCCGTGCAGCGAAGGATCACTTCACCACAACGGTAAGCGGCTTGCCACGCACCTCGAGGGATTTGGCGAGCACAGTAGAGGCAACAGAACATGACGACCCCTTCCTGTAGCCCTTGAGGGCCATGCAAGGCTCGGACTGGTGGCACCAAAGGGCCCAGCGACTCGTCTCGCTGTAGCACAACCCTTTCGTCTGCCAGAGCCAGGACGGATCAGCCTTGCCTCCGTTGTCGCGAACCTTTCGGAGAAATCTCTGAATCGACCCGAGCTTGTTCTCGACGTCGTGCCAGTAGGACGGGTCATACTCGACCCGGTACTCCTTCACCGCGCCGCTGCTCTTGCAGAAGTAGAGGAAGATCCCTCGCTCCAGCTTCAGCAGGTGCATGTAGACGTTGAACTGGTGAAGGTGCGCAGGCAAAGGGGCCTTGAGAGGCTTGAAGTTCTCAGGCTTGATCGTCTTGGCCTCAAGACCCCACTCCGTCATGTCGCCTTCATGCCGACCCGGCACTACGATCCCGTCGCTGTGCCCCTTGATATTGAGCCCCTTGTGGCCGCAGCCCGGCTCCTTGTAGCGGAGCTTGGTCTGCTTGGCGGAGCATGATCCGCACTTCTCGGGCATGAAGCAGTCGTGGTGGACGTGCTCGCAGATCGTGCAGATCCACCTACCCTTGAGCACCCCTGCGGGGCCGAGCCACTCCGTCTGTACGGCGTCGTGGGTCTTGTGCCCGATCTGAAACAAGCGGAGCAGGTCCCCGCTGAACGCCTCCTTCTTGTTCTCGGGGAAGAAGTGCTGAAGGATCCACTGCCTCGGACAGAGGTAGTAGAGCGAGGAGACGTGGAACGCCCCCTCCCTGCCTGCGCTGTCCCGGTGGTTGTTCTTCTCAATCTGGGCGTCCAGGTGGGGAACCAAGAGCCGCTTGGCCTTGGTGTGAACGACGAGCGGATCCTCTGGTTCCTCCTCGTCGTCTTCTGCCGGTGCTGGGGCCAGCGACAGGGTCGGGGCCTTCCGGGTGGTCCGTCGAGCGGAGGCTGGTGGGCCTCCTCCTACGGTCGAGAGCAGATTCCTTAGGCCCATTTCTCGGCCTCCCCGCCTACGGCGTCCAGCATTGCGAAAAACACGTCCTCTGGAATCGTGATCCAGTTCTGCCGACCCTTCTTCTTGCCACCCAGCTCGTGGGCGATCCCGGGGACCATGGCCTTGCCTACGGCCTCGTCTTCGGCCTTGCCGAGCTTGACCTCAGACAAATAAAGACCCGCGCTATCCGTCCGCTTGGCCTCGAGGAGGAACCTGAACACCTCTACGTCACCTGGCATGCCGGGGATCGCCCCGCTGGCCGGAACCCGTCGTCCTTGGGACTGGCGGGCACGAGCAGCGAGACGGTCCTCCTGGGCCATGCTCTTTTGACGCTTGGTGGGTTCCTTGTCCTCGAGGTTGAAGCCCTTGCTGGACTTTCGCGGGCTGTCTCCCCCGAGGGAGAAGCCACTGCGGGGCACTAGGACCTCCGCTCGTTCCCGCTGCGAGGACGTGGCTTGTGGCGCCTACGTGCCTCCTCTTCGTCCTCAACCGGGCTTCCGGCTCGAACGAAGACCTCGCACCACATTGGACCCGGATCGGGGTAGTCCTCCACCATGGTCATGACCTCCTGAAGGCGGTCCTTGACCTCCTCCTTGGTCAAGACGTTGGCGAAGGCAACGACCGGCGGCTTACGCATGCCGGCCTTCTCGTCCCCGTCCTCGTCGGCCCACCCAATGAACATGAACAAGCCAATGTTCTTGAGGGCGCCGGGTCCGAACTTGTTGGTGACGGTTTCCCTGAGCCCCTCGGAGTTCTGGTCCGTGACCGCGTTGTTGGCCGTAGGGCGCTGATCCTTCCAACGGGTGACGAATCTCCCGGTGGGTAGCCACAGCGCGGTGGCCTCTCCTGGCTTCATGGTCAAGACAACCTCCGACTACAGCAGGAGGGAGAGAAGAGCGTCACGGACACCCTCCTGCTCCTCCATTGACTCGAACAACGCCTGCCTGAGAGCCGGCTTACTCGTCTCGGTGAGCTTACCACAACGCCAGTTCTTACCGTCCCGCTCGACGAGGTTCTCCTTTTGGGCCATTGCCCAAACATACTCGAAGTCGCTGACAGTCCCCTTCTCCCATGCAGGCTGTCCCGTCTTGGGGTTGATCGGGCCGTTGGTGACGTAGAGGCGGTAACCGCCCATGAGCCCAGCGCAGAAGACCCGGTTCTTGGTGCAAGTGAACTCGACCTCCACGTAGGCACAGGCCGTCCCTGCCTGCTTCGCCTTCGTGGGTGCAATCGGGTTGCATTCGTTGTCGAGGTAGAACTTCTTGGCCTTCTTGAAGCGCAGGTCCAGGCTGCTGGCGAAGTCCATGCCGACCCCTCCCGGCCTGGTCCTGGGGTCGCCGAACATGACCCCGATCTTGTAGCGGATCTGATTGATCAGCAGGACCGTGGGGGCGTCCTTGCCTCCCCCCTTGGTCTGCTTCGCTACGAGCTCGCGGAGCATTCGGTTGACCAAGCGCGCCTGACCTCCTGGCTGGACCTTCTCCATGCTGTCCCCGAGTTCCTTCTGCGGAGTCAGGTGGGCAATGGAGTCGATCACCAGGAGGTCGAACTCCCTGGTGCCCAGCAGGTGCCGACACACGTCAATCCCGTCCTCGGCAGCCTCCGTCCGAATGACGTGGATCAGGTCAAGGTCAACCCCGTGCTCGGAGGCCCAGGTGTTGGCCCAGATTCCCTCGGCGTCGTACCAGAGAATGCGCATGGGCTCGGGGGCCTTCTTGCAGCCGCAGGTGTACTTGCCCTCGGCTGCCGTCTCGTAGATCGGGTCCCCGCAGTTTCGACAGTGGCTCTGGAAGGCCACGACGATCTGCATGGCGGTGCTGCTCTTGCCTCCGCTGGCCTCGCCGTCGCAGATCATGATCTTGCCGCGAGGGATCCCTCCCCCGGAGACGTAGTCGATCGAGAAGATCCCGGTTCGGACCCTAGGAATGTCCAGGGCCTCTCCTTCTGCGGCGAGGATCACCGCCCCCTCGCCGAACTGCTTGGTCACGGCCTTCATAGCCTCGGCGATTGCCGGGTTGACCTTGTGCTTCTTCGCCACCTAGCGTCTCCTTCGGCCTGGGGTACGCGACGAGGACGCCTTGGGCTTGCTACTGCCGCCTCCCTTGGCCTCCTCGATCTCCTTCTCCACCTGCTCGGTGACCCACTCCTTGAGGTGGCTGAAGGCTTCCTCCCGCTCCTCGAAGTAGCAGGGGACCACGCAGATCGCGCCGAACTTCACGCTGTTGAAGTCCCCCATGTTCACGGTCGCCGAGGCCCAGGCACCGACTCGGGTAGGTGGCTCCTCGAAGATCCTGGGCTCAATGGCGAGAGCTTCCCGCTCACCTGGGTCCAGGTCCTCGACCTCCTCGAGGGTCAGGACACCGCCCTCGGTGAACCGCCTGTAGATCTTGGCCATGCCCTTGTGGACGGTTCCCCCGTCGGTCTCCGCACGAGTAAGCCTCCTGGCGGAAGCCTTCTTCTTGAACTTCGCCTTCTTCTTGGCTCGCTCCTCGGGGACATAGTCCTCAGCGGCGGCCAACTCAATCTCGTCGTCGAGGATCTCGTCCTCTGGATCAACACTCATAACTACACTCCTGCCCATTGACGGGCGACTACATATTTTTGAGAACCCCGCACAAGTCTGGGATCCCCCGTCTCTGATCGAAGAACTTGCCCCAGGCGATCTTCTTGAAGTGCGAGAGGAACCAGTTCTTCTCGCCTTCGAGCCTGAGGTCCTCGCGGAGGACCACCATGTCCTTCACGAATCGTATGTACTGGGTCGGATACCACCTGTGCTTCCGGTCGTCCACAACGACGCACGGGGGCAGCACCTGGTCTCGCAGCCACTTGTTGAGGGTCAGCTTGGTGAGTCCGCTCTCCTGTAGGAGCGTGCCGAAGCTCACCAACGCGATAGTGCTGTCTTCCCAGGTCATTGTGCGTGGACGTGGGAGCCTGCTTGAGGGCTGGCTCCGCTTCTCTCGCCTCTCGACGACCTTCTTGCGCCTGTCCTTGGACCGCTTGACGGACTCCTTGATCCGCTCTCGGTAGTCCTCGTCGGTGGCGTAACGGGTCTTCCTCCCCTCGAGCACCGCCTCCTTGTTGGCGTCGTACCACTCCTTGTAGTAGTTCTGCTCGCCAATCTTCCGACGCTGCCGACGCTTCGCCTTTCGCGCAGCTTCGACCTTCCTGACGACCTCTGCTCGCTCGGCGGCTCCACGCTTGGGTGCCTTCCTCGGACTCTTGGGGATACCTGTTGGCATGACTACATTCTACCCTATCTCGCTGACAATCAATCTTCACTGAGATCCACCTCGACTACGGTCCAGCCGTGCCAGTGGTAGAGGTTCTCTCGCTTCTCTGCCATGCGGGCGCAGACACCGATCTCCGTGTCCACGAAGTCCAGAACGATCGGGGCCTTCTTGTCGGCATGGACCCTGAGGATCCGTCCGACGCTCTGCTCGATATTGCTCCTCGGGCTGACCATGGCCAGGGTGTCGAGGTCGGGAATGTCCAGGCCCTCTGCTGCCAGGTGGTAGGTGGCGAAGATCCCGTCAGCGACGGCTGCCTTGTCCCGCCCGTCACGGTCCATTCCTCCGACGTACTTGGCGAGCTTCTTGCCCGTGACCGTGAGCATGAGGTGCGTCAGGTCCAGGAGATCGTCTAGCTGCTGAAGCCTCTCGGAGAGGACGAGCACCTTCCGTCCGGCGTCGATTGCTTTGGCTATCTGTCCCGCGATCTTCCCGTTCCGGTCCCTGTCTGCGCAGATCTTGTTGATCAGGCGGGCCATGTTGACCTGGCCTGTTGGCTTCCCTCCCTTCCACGAGTCGTAGCTCCTAGGGTTGATATCCGTGTAGAGAGGTATGACGTAAACCTCCGGGTGAACCTCGTAGTCCTCCGTCTTGGAAATGATCGGGCCCACGTGGTCGAAGATCACCTGCTCCATGTCGTCGGTACGATTGGGAGTAGCAGACAGGCCGAGCCTGTAGGCGGCGTTGAACTTTCCAACGGCCAGGTGCCAGGTGTCAGCGGCATGCCGGTGAACCTCGTCGAGCAGCAAGGTTCCTGCCCAGTCGTAGAAGCTCTGCGGGTAGTCCTTGCCCTTCCCTTGTGCCTTGGCCGCAATGCTCTCGACCATGATCAGGACGAGCTTCTTGCCCCGGTAGTCGCAGTTCGGTCCCTGGACCCTGCCGATCTCCTCAGGCTTCAGTTTGAGAAACTGGATCGCCGTCTCCTCCCACTGGTCGGCCAGGAACTCGGTGTGGACAAGCACCGCGGTGGTCTTCCCCCACTTGGCTGCGCAGTAGAGACCCATGACGGTCTTGCCTGTTCCGCAGGGAGCCTGGGCGATCCCTCCAATACCTGGCCTGATCGCTGACATGATCTCGCCGACGATCCGCTCCTGCCCTTTGTCCTCTCGCAGGGAGCCGTTGAACGTCATGTCGACTGGAGATCCCCAGGCCATACCGTCAGCCCCAAAGAACTCCTCCCCGAAGGCGTTCACGGCGTAGGCGCGGGGAAGCTCAATCGCCATGTCGTGGGACCGGTAGAGGACGAGCTCGGTGTCCTTCTTCCGGTTGTAGATCGTGAGGTCCCTGGTGATCCGCTTCTTGCGCCCAATGGGCAGGCTCTCCCACGGGATCCAGCAGGTACCTGCGATCAGCCCTGGGTGCTCTTCAGTGGCGGGGTAGTCCTTGCCGGGCTGAAGGGGCGTTCCGTCTTTTCGGAGGGTGACGGGTCCGTAGACGGTGCCGATTCCGGGGACGCTGACGGGGCGGGTCTCTGGGACGGGAAGCTCGGCTGATTTGCCACCAGGATCTGGAGGTCCGGGCACACTGACCGGAGTGCGTGCAACAGGTTCTCGAGGGGGACCTGGACGATCGGCCCTACGTCCCTTCGTGGGATCTCGATTTGTAGGTCCAACACAGGGCTCCCGTCCGTCGGACTCGAGGATCTTCGCAGTCGTAGCACGCCTGGACGCGGCTGACCGACGAGGTTCCAGGCTACTGGCAACTCGGCTTTTGCTTCCAACATTGATCGCTCCCTTTCGGCTAGAGACGCCGCTACGCTTTTTGCGTCCGCCGGGCACCCTAGCGGTGATCTTCTTCTTCTGGACGTTGGCGGGAACCACCTTGCCCTCACCACCACAGGTGGGGCAGTCGGGCTCTGCCCACGGGGCACGCAGTCGGCGAAGGTCCTGCCTACGGCGCAGAGACTCTTGTCCTTCCGCTTGAGCCCACGCTGGCACTTCTCGCACTCAGCCAGGTGCTTGTCGTGAGCACGCCAGGGTCGGCAGATCGCGCACTCCTTGGTCTTGGCCGGCGCAGCCTTGCCCTTCTTCTTGCGCTTGGCTTTGGCCCTGTCGACCTGGATATCCAGGGACGAGCCCTTCTGGGGCTTGGGCGTGATCGGGGACACCCGGACCAGATCCAGGTCGTCGAAGTCGTCGACGAAGATTACGTCGTCACTCATGGACTACACCTTCTAGTGGGCGTCGACCCACCGCTATACGTTCTTCCCGACTGAAAATATGGGTCAATGCGCATCAACCCACCTCTTCGCAACTCCTCCGTCGCTGGTGATTGGAACACTCAAGGCACCGCTGTCGGCGGTCTCCATGCACTCACCAAGGAAGTCGTAAACGTCATGGGCGATCGGGTCAGGAGCACGGGCCGTCACCTGGTCGTGGACCTGGCACGTCATACGCACCTCGTCCCACCGAGGGTCAGACTCCGCACGCTCGAGGATCCCCTGGTGGAAGTTTCGCATGCCGATCTTGAGAAGGTCCTGCGAGCTCCCGCTGATAATGAACTGGATCCCCTGGGTGATCGCCCGGTAGTCGTTGATCTTCGACTCCTTCATGAGCCGGCGCAGACGACCAGTGATCGACCTCACCTTCCAGGCATTCCGTTTGAGTTCACGCTCGACCCACTGGTGGAAGTCGACCACGCCGTCGTAGGTGTCGTACCAGCCCTGTAGGAAGGTCCTGGCCTCCCCGGTCGTCGGAACGTCGGCGTAGGTCCGCAGACGCTTGGGGCCGATCCGGTAGCAGGCTCCGAAGTTAATGTTCTTCGCGATCTGACGCTGGATCCCGATTGCGTCCGCGGTGGCCTGGTGAATGTCTACGTGCTGGCACTTGCCCTTCTTCACGAAGGTCTCGCATGCAGAGGGGCAGACCCCTCCGCTCTTGTAGACACCCAGCATGATCGGGTCCTCCGACCAGTGGGCCATCATGCGTAGCTCAATCTGCGAGAGGTCACGGTCTACGATTGAGAAGCCCTCGTCCTCGACGAAGCAGCCACGAATGCTGTCGTGCAGGTTGTCGTAGTCGTCCGGCCTGGGCATGTTCTGCATGTTCGGCCTGGCGCTGTTGTGACTCATGAAACCGTGGGCCTCGTAGCTGTGGTCCTCCTCGACCTCGATATCCCAAACGTCCTCTACCTGCGCCGGAGCGATTCGGGCAATTCGTGCCCCAGAGCCTCCGCGATCCCCCTCACCACGGTAGGCAGCCGCTTGTACACGTCCTCCGTCGTGAACCTGAGCACCCGGTAGCCAAGCTCCTTGGCCTTCTTCTCCTTGCGCTTGTCCCTGCCCTTGGTGGCCGCGTCCTTCCGGTGCCAGTCCCCGTCCACCTCGACCAACAGCTTCCCCTCCGGCCAGGCGAAGTCCGCCTGCCAGTTCTTGTAGAACGCCAGGAGACGCCTGTGCTGAATGCCTGCTGCGATCAGAGCACGCGACAGCCTCATTTCTGCCCTGTTGGTGGAGAACGTCAGGTGCCTCCTCTCGACACTTCCCTGCTCCACAGCGGACCGAAGGGCCGACTCGGCACGCTTCAACCTCGTGGAGAGTGAGATCACCCGCTGGTAGGTCTCTACAAGGACCCCGAAGGACTCCTGCTCGTCCTCCGGCAGGACACTGATCGCCGGATTGAGAACCTCGAGGGCCTTCATTTCCTCTCCCGAAAGGACCGTCAGCCAGGACAGCGATCCCACCGTGTTCCTCGCGATCCCGTGGTGGTGCAGATCCACGCTGACCACGGATTCTCCTACCCCCAGACGCGCTGCAATCTGATTGCACGAGAGACCGTCGTCCAGGAGACCTACGAGCGCCTCCTTCGGGAAGAAGGTCTCCGGCTTGCGCTTTCCCGCGCTGATATGCCGACCCTTCTTGACCGATAGCCGGTCGGAGAACTCCTCCCCGTAAGCCTGAACCGCTCGCACCATCACCTGGTGAGACACGCCATACACCTGTCGGGCCTCCGACCACGACAGGTTGCTGGCGACGTAGATCCCCTCGAACGACTCCTTCGAGAGCAGAAACCCCTTGGTCCCCTCTTGCCGAATCCACGTCGGGGAGGAGGGCAGGACCTCGTCCAGGTCCTCGAGCCTCTCCGGTGTGCCCCGAAACAGGCGCGGGAACTCCCAGCCGTAGATCGCCTTGCAGGTCAACGCAATCCCGTTCGAGAGCCCGTAGTCCGGGATCTTCCACCGAACCGCCCGCTCGTCCTCCACGAAGATCCGAAGGAACGAGGGCCTGTCGAGCACCCACCTTCGTCCTGGTGTCCCTACGGACTTCCTGAGTCTCACGAACCTCGGCTCGAATGACCCTGTCGCCGACCCGGAGGTCCTTGAGAGCACGCCACCCACGCTCGGTGAGGAACCTGTGGTCCTTGGTGCAGCGGATCTTGCAGCCATCTTCGGTCTCCACGTCGAACATGAAGCCCGGACCCTTGTTGGCGAGGTGCAGGATCCGACGCTCACGCCCCCTGTGGGTGACGATAGACACCTGGCGTCCGCTAAACAACCCGAGTTCTGAGATTCTGATTGAACGTCGATACTGATCGTTTCCTACGCGAACAGAGAGGATCGTCGAGCCGGAGACACAACTCAGCCTCCCGATCTTCGTCCCCGTCTGGTTGAAGCCCCCGTGGATCCGACCTGTGGGGTTCGTGTTCGCCATGTAGATCAGCTTGTCAATGAACGTGTTCATGGCGACACCATGGTGCCGGTACTCGAGCATGTCCTTGATCAGCGGGAACTCATGCTTGAAGAGGGCGAGCACGTCCTTCTTCGTGGAGAGCTCGCCCGAAGCACCGCGAGGGATCTCACGGTCATTCGCTATGTCGTCGGTAGGGATCCGGCAACGCGCTGCCTCCTCCATGACCTCGTCAGAATCAGGGTCACGAGGCAGCCAGCCCTCGTCGTAGAGGATCCTCGCTACGTCCTTATCTGAGCCCAGCTTGATATGGCCCATTTGCTCGGTCAGCCTGCGCTCTAGCTTCCCCATGCTCTCGAGGACGTTGTTCCGGTGGACCCTACCCAACTGAGGGTCGAACCTCATTCCGGTCAGTTCCATTTCGGCCAGGCAATGGACGAGCGGCATTTCGATCTTGTGGAACACGTCGATCACTTCGTCGTCGATCAGGTCCTGCTCGTAGTGATCCCAGAGGGCCCTCGTCCACCGAACGTCCTCCTGCGCGTATTCACCGACAGGCGGACCAAACAAGCCACCCGTCTCGCCGAAGGTGTCCATTTTGTGGCCGAAGTGCTCGAAGACGAGCTTCTTGAGGCCGTACTTGCCTCGGAAGCCCTTCCTCGGAGAACGGTCCTCATTGACCAGCCAGGACGCGACCATGGTGTCGATCAGCTTGTTCCTGACCCTGTAGCCGCCGTGCTGTCGTAGCCACTTCGTATCGAAGGACAGGTTGTGGCCGATCATGCTGATCTCGGGGTCCGAGAGTAGCGGCCTCAACTGCTTCATGGTGCGCTGAAAGCTGTGCTCACCGTCCTGTCCGAACGCCCAGTACGCCGTCTCGCCGTCCACCTCTACGGCGATCCCTTGGATCTTCCCAGTGTGCGGGTCCAAACTGGCGGTCTTCTTCTGACCCCAGGGCGCGATAGTCTCGATATCCAGGGTGAAGACCCCGGCGTCCCGAGCCTTCTTGACGAAGTCCTTTGGGTCAAGCACCTGCGATCTCCTCCACCAACGGCTGGACCACGTTGATCGCCTTGCCGCCTTCGATCCAGATCTTCGAGTCGTTGAGGGGGTAGGGGAAGTCGAAGAAGGCCATGAGCAGTTCTACGAGCGACGGGTTGGGCAGCATGTCGTCCTCCTCCATTGTCGGCGACCAGACACTGACGGACAGGTGGAGGAACTTCCCGCCGGGCTGGTCCTCGATCGAGAGGACCATGCGAACCACGTAGTCAGGTTCCGCCGGGCAGCACGCGAGTTCACGGCGGTAGGTAGGGATCTCTCCGACTGCCGGGTGCGCTCCGCTGGCCATGCGGAGAATGGTGCCGGTGTCCACAACGTGGGCATGGGCGTAGTCACGGAGGGAGGCTAGCTCTACTTGCTCCTCGGGACCAAACATGAAGGCTCTGATCTTGGGCATTGGACTCACTACAGGGTTGGCGGTTACCGAACGAAACCGGGCGAGCAGCCATGCAATCCGATTGCACGACCACTCGCCCGGCAGGAGAGACTGTTCTCGCTAGTAGCTGACGCCCTTCTTCTTAGAGCGGTGCCCACCCTTGCTGCTGCTGCTGCGACCCCGCTTCTTGTCCTTGCTGGGGGCGCCAAGGACCGAGCAGACGGCCTCCAACTCGTCGATCGTCTTGGGCGCGAAGATCTCCTCGTAAGGGAGCATTTCGAGGAGGTTCTCGGCCTCCTCCTCAGCCCCGTCCCAATCCTGCTCAGCCAGTTGCTCCATGACCTCGGCGAACTCCTCCTCGAGCTCTTCGCGGGTCCAGAGCTTCCGCTTCTTCCAGTCGTCGCCAATGTTGGCGGCGTCGCCGGAGGACCGGAGGATTCGATACTCGACTCCGTAGAGGTCACGGGGATCCTCCGCCTCGTCACCGTCTTCCTGCGCCCACAGCTCGAAACGCCCGAGCATTTCGTTCTTGGCGATCACGAGCTGTCGTCGTCCCTTGTTCGGTCCGTTCTTGGTGTTGAACGGGGTCGTGTTCAGCACGGTCATGGCGCCGGCCCAATAGGCCCGGTACTCACCGTGCTCGCACAGAGGGCAGCGGTCTTCGATCTCGTTGAGAGACAGGCAGGTGAACCAGTTCTTCCAGTCGTTGTTGATCTTGCACTGGTGCTCGTAGAACCCAACGGGCTCGCCTTGGTGAAGGACGATCACGTTGTTCGCGTCCTCCTTAGGGTCAGGCTTCTCGCCGTCAGGAGGGGCGGGGATCCACAGGCGATTCTGGAAAGTCTTCTTGGGCAGATTCGGCTTGTCGCCGAAGCCCTTCTTCAAAAATGAACCCATAGCGGGATCTCCTTCAATGCTGCGCTCTTACGCGCGAGGGGTTTTGGGCACGGTGTCCTACCGTGCCCACGGGGTTATAGATCGACCACCCGGAGCCTGTCCGGGGAATCTTTTGGCGCTCTCCGACCGGTCCTTAGCGGGCCTTGACGGTGCGCTTCTTGAAGTAGCTGCTGACCTTGGCGTATCCGCCGGACACCAGGTCGTCCAAGCTGTGAAACACGGTGTTGTCGTCGTAGTACTGGGACACGGCGCTGCTCTGAATGCCGATCCCGACCGTCTGGATCCCGGCCTTCTCGGCCTTCTTCACCGCGAACTTGAGGTGACGACGGATCTCGGACTGGTTGCACTCACAGGCTGCTGGGAACCCGTCGCTGAGCACGATCATGCGCAGGTCCTGCTCCCGACGAACTGCCAGACGACGCGCAGCCCACATGACTGCCTCTCCGTCCACGTTCTGCGAGAGGCCCACCTCAGCCGCGCGCACGAAGCTGTGCTTGCACTGGGCGAACCGCTTGTCGAAGGGCTTGATAATCACGTGCTTCAGCGGCTCCCACCGCGAGAACGTCCCGCGGAGGTCAATTCCCGACCCGGCTGCCCCGGTCGCATAGCCGGTGGTGAACCCGACCACCTCGTTGGGAATGTCCAGGAGCTCGCAGGCTTCGCTGAAAGCCATGGCAAGCTGGAGGGCCAGCTTGACCCTCGGCCCGCTCATGCTCCCCGAGAGATCCACGACCATCATCATGGCGGTGTCGATCTTCGATTGGATCAGCTTCTTCCTGAAGATCGAGCCGACACCAACACCCACGCGGGACAACCTCGCCGGGTCAACCCGACCGCTGTCCTGGAACCTGCGCCACCTCTTGCCTCGACCTTGCAGGTCCATCATGAGCTTGGTGCGCAAGAACGCCACGCGCTTGCGAACGTCCCCATACCAGGAAGCCGTCATGTCGGAGGGGGTGTTCTCGACCTCAATGATCTCGTCGTTCTCCGTGAACGCCAGATAGGGGCGACCGGCCTTGCGGTGCAGCCCCTTCATGTTGACCTCGATCTTTCCCCCCATGGCCTCGGACATGCTGGCCTCTTTGGCCTTCTCCCCCGCCTTCCTCAGAAGCTCCTCGGCCTCCGACACGCTCATGGCGTCAGGAGCTTCATACTGGTCGCCTTCCTCCTCAGCGTCCCAGGTCCCCTTGGTCTTAGCCCCTCCCTCCTTGGTCTCACGGCCTTCCTCGTCGGCGTCGAACTTCTTGCGCTTCTCCTTGCCGTGCTTGGTGCTGTCAGAGTCTTGCTCCCGCACCTCGTCAGAAGGATCGAAGTCGTCGTCCTCAGCAAAGACAGCGTCCTCCTCCTCGTCTTCCCCCTCCTCGTCTTCCCCCTCCTCGGAGTCTCCGTCTTCTCCGTCTTCTCCGTCTTCTCCGTCTTCTCCGTCTTCCTCCTCGTCGTCTTCGTCTTCTTCCTCGTCTTCCTCCTCGTCTCCAGAGCCGCCACCGCCGGAGCCGTCAGTCTCCGCGTCCTCAGACTCCTCGTCGTCAGGATCAGGAGGCGCTCCGCCCCCTCCCCCACCACCTTCCGGGTCGTCGTCTTCGTCCTCGTCGTCAGGTGGTTCACCACCACCGCCGGGAGAAGGCGGGGGAGTTGGTGGCTCGACCAGGTAGTCCTTCCAGACCTTGTAGATCTGTCCGGCCCGACTGACCGCGTCGACAGTGCTGGAGAGCTTGGTCAGGTCGCCAAGGTGCTTGTCCACCTCGTCAAGGAGATCGCCGACCTCCTTGTCACCTCGGACGAAGTCCAGGGCCTCGGTCTTGGTCTTGCCTTCGGAGAGTTGACCGATAGCAATGATCGCCTTTCCGATCTGACCAGCCTTGCCCTCCGCCTCCATGGCGGTGAGCCTGGCCTCAAACTCGTCACGAACAAGGTTCCGCGCCAGGTCCATGTTGACCCGGCACCCGTGCAGAGCCTCGCCCATGAGCCTGTTGGTCCTGCCCTCCTCGAGGCTCTGTGCGATCACGAACTCCGCTGCGCTCTTGATCCCCTTCCCCGCTGACGGGTCGGTGTGGATCAACGTCCCGGTCTTGGAGTCGACATACCCTCGGACGATATCGAAAGTGTCCTTCGGTATCTCCTCAGGCATGGGCGGGAGGTGGATCACACCCCCCTCCAGGTCCACGCTCGGGCTCCCGCTGTCCCACACAATCTTCACGCTCTTGTCGGCAAGCCCGTAAGCCACCGACTCCTGCGCGGAAAGCAGCTCCATGCGCTGCCTTCCAACAATCTTGTCGCTCATACCAATGTCCTCTCTGTGCCGGCGCTCTCCGGCCGTTGGTGGGCGTTTCGCCCCCGTTGGTTGCGTCTAGTGCTTCAGCTTCTTGGTGTCGATCGTGGTTCCGTACACCCGCTGGTACATCTCAGCCAGTGCGATCCGATCCTCCTCAGGGACGCGGTTGAGAACGCAGTCAATGAAGCCGTCCTCAGCCTCGTCGCCGTCCACAATGGACAGCGCCCAGTTCATGGTCTTGCGCACGCTGAACGTGCTGTTCAGCTTCCGCTCGTCCGTGAACCCCTTGCGAGCCAGGTCAGCGACCTTGACGATCTTCTTGGCCTCCTCGAGGTTGATCCCCGTCCGCTTCTGGAGGATCTGGGCCTCGTAACGGGGCGGCGGGTAACCCAGGAAGTACACCCGGTCGAACCTGTCCAGGAAGGACTCGTTCAGAATGTTGGCCCCACGGTAAAGGCCCGTCTCGTCGCCACGTCCCAGGGTGTTCGCGGTGGCCACCACCAGGAACTTGCTCTCGAAGGTCTCCACGACCTCCACGACCTTGTCGCTGTCCTCCGGGTCGGCCTTCTTGACCGACCGCTCCTCGTCAGCCCAGGGCTTCAGGTGCAGCGGGTTACCCTCCTCGTCGTTGACCCCGTCGCAGACCACGTCCTTGGGGTAAGCAGGTGCGCCCTCAAGGGCACGCTGCAAGCAGGACAACACCTCAGGCGCTGCCATGTCCACCTCGTTAATGATCAACGGGATCTTCCGCAGCATGGCGTCACCGGCAGGTCCCCAGCGGAAGTAGGTGCTCCCGTCCTTCAGTTCCTTCGATCCCCAGAAGTCGTCCTTGCTCATGTCGCCGTTGAGGCTCATGACCATGGGCTCGGTACCGAGTTCCTCTTGGATAAGGATCTCGGCCAGGGTGGTCTTGCCGGAGCCGGTCGGCCCCACAATCAGGATCTTCCTGCGGTGGGAGATTGACCTGCGGATCTTCGTGGCCTCCGGTGGCATCCAGTGGAAGGGCGTGCCGGAAGGCAGCAGGTGCTTAGGCTCGGCGGGCTCCGCCAGGGCCTTGGCACCTCCAGGGATCTCCACCGCGATAAACACCGTCTCCTTGCTCTTGGCGGTGATCATGAGGCCGTGGAGCGAACCGAGGTGCGCCACAATGAAGGGCTTTTTGAACTCCTTCGGCGTGACCCCCTTGGCGTCCAACTCAGCCTTGGACCACCTCTTCTGCGCCTTGAACAGCCCGGCGATCTTGTTCACCAGGTCGATCTCAGCCTTCAATTTTGGACTCATAGTTGTCGTGCTCACTTCGTCAGTCTCCTCGGTCACCGTTTCGGTGCCGTCTTCGTCTTTGCTGCTCGGGGACTTCCCGACAGCCACCGGGACTTTTCCCGGCTCGACCAGGATTGCCTTACCGTCGGCGATCCCGGCCAATGCTAATGCGTACTCGTTCACGGATTTCTCCCGCCCCTCCGTCCGTGAAGGGGCACAAGGTTATAGACCTCTGGGGCGTGCTGTGTCCGCCAATTCAGACTGCCTGGGCGCCGCCAAGTATCTATGGCAGGCGGCCTCCGACCGGTCTGTGTGGTGGGTTAGTCCACCGAACGCCAAAGGGTTATAGACCCGATCCCTCGGCCGTGTCCGTGCCTTTTTCATGGTCTGCGTCCCCTCTGGTGACGTCTGCGGTAGAGGTTTCCTCTCCGCCTCGAACCTTACCCACCGGGGCAGACCTCTTCTCGTCGTAATCCCGTATTCGTCTGCTCATGGCAGCCTTCCTCCTTCTGGCGGAGAGGACGTGCCGCACGCGCCTGGTGATCTCCTTCCTGTCCATGATCCTGGTCGTCATATCCACGAGTCCAGCAAGGTCGTCAGGGTTCACCCATATCGCCAGGGACCTGGTCTGGTAATCCAGCTCGTCCTCCGGCCGACGGTCCTCGAGCCTCAATCCTGTGGCTCGCAGCTTCGACTTGAACCGCTCCCATGACCTCTCTGCGGCTTCCTTGGTGGCGTCCCTTCGGAACTTTCCGATCCACCACTCCTTGCGAACGGGGTTCTCCCGCTCTACCCGTATGAAGTGAAGCAGGTCGGCCAGATCACTAGAAAATGGACCGGTGATCGAGTCAGCGAGCTCGACCCAGTCTGGCCAGTCTGGGAGCCCCTTCACCGCGAGGGGATTCTTGGTGAAGCTCGCCATGTAGTCGTTCACCTCGACCTGCATGACGATCTCGCCGCCGTTGACCTTGGTGTGGATCAGCGAGAACAGGTTGCGGAGATTTCCGCTGCCGTCTGGGTCTCGAAACTTACAGCCCCCGCTCTTGTAGACGGTCTTCTTCTCGCCGTCCCACAGCAAGGTGACCGGGAAGTATCCCTCGGGTGGAGCGAACCCGTCACAGTGCTCGCAGTAGCTGATCCCCCTCCCGTTGCCGAGCTTCCTCAGCGGGGAACTACAGTCCTGACAGCACCCGTTCTTCCGACCTCGGTTGTAGCAGGCCATGCAGCGCCTGGACCCGTGGAAAAGAGTGTCCTCGTCCGTCCTCAGGCACCAGACACAGATCCTCCCCTTCTCCTTCCTTGCGGCCCTACGGTTGAGAATCCGGTTGCGGTCACCGAACTCAATGCAGTCGGGGCACCACTTCTGCGCGAACGAGGTGGTCATGAACTCGATCTGGCACTCGTCGTTGACGCAGATCAGGCGAGCCGGGACGAAGTTAGGAAGACCACTCATGCCGCGACCCCGGCCTCTGATTCGTCGAGTAGCCGGAGAATCTCGAGGTCCTCCTCGATAGCGCCCGGATCCATTCCTTCAGGAGTCGGCACCACGAACACCGGCACCCTTCCAGCGAGCAGGTTGATCGTCTTCCCAGCGCCGATCTCCCCGGCACCTGCGTCGTCGTTGTCGGGGAACACGTAGACAGGCAAGCGCCACGAGAGAACCCGCTTGGCCTGGTCAACCTTCAGTTGGTCGCCGAGCCACGCCATGCAGACGAACTTCTCGAAGGGAGTGCCCTTCCCGTGCAATCGGATTGCACGGTTCACCCTGATCGCGTCGGTAGCACCCTCCACCAGAATGAGGCCCTCTACGTCGGGGGTGAGCAGGTGCTCCCCGTATAGATACTGAGAGGCGGAGAAGTTCCAGTAGTTGTAGTACTTCCTGAAGGCGATATCCCGCTTGCGGGTGGCCCTCCCAATGCACCCGACCAGCTTCCCGCCCTGCTTGCGAACCGGGAAGGTGATCCTGCTCATGTCGGTGTCGAAGCCGATCTCCCAGAAGTCAGCGTCCTCCTTGGTGAACCCCCGGTCGAAGAACACCTGGGGCGGACCCTCCTTGAGGAAGTCCTCGATCTCCACGTCGTTGAACACGTCGTGGTCCACCGGGGGCTTGTCTGCCTTCTTTTTCTTGGCGGGCTGCCAGGGCTTGAACAGATCGGCTGTCTTCTCGATCTGTGCCTCGAGTGTGGCCTGATCCGTCTCTCGGACCCTCTCCACCCACTGAGCGATCTGCTTGTTCTCCTCCGGCGTCCTGTCCTCTTTCCCGTGCTTCCACCAGAGGAAGAGCAGGTGGGCGAGTGTCCCGTAGTGGCCACAGGAGCCACTCCAGCACCGGAAGACGCTACGCCCCTCCGGTTCGACCTTGATCGTGAAGCTCGGCTTGCCGTCGAAGCCCTTCGCGTGGGTCCACTGAGCCAACGGGCAGCGGATCATGATCTGCCTGCCCCTTGGGCTGTTGTGCTCTCGGATCTCTGTGTCGTCGACACCGATCCGTTCGAGCACTTCTCGGATTTCGTCGCTGTCCATTGCTACAGCTTGGCCCCGGCGAGGACCCAGCGCTTCTCCTTGTTCTCTTTGAACCGAAGCCTCGCGATCTCAATGGTCATTGGGTTGAGCTCGTATCCGACACAGCTCATTCCACTCAGCCTCGACGCCACAGCCGTAGTGCCGCCGCCCAGGAAGGGGTCGAAGATCAGGCTGCCCTTCTCGAGCTGGTTGAGCACGATCAGCCTCCGGGCGAGCTCCATGGGGAACTGGTGGCGGTGGTGCTTCTTGTTCTTCCCGCCCTTGGTCTCGTAGGGGATGTACCACACGTCCCCAGCACAGTGGAGGTCGCCGTTCTTGCCTCTGCCGCCTCGGGTGAGGTTGCTCTTGTCGGCGAAGGGCACCCCGATCCCCAGCCGGTCCAGCGGACGCTCGGGGCCGGCCTTCCTGAAGCCAAAGATGTACTCGTAGCCGTAGTTGAGGATCGGAGACTCTGGGTTGAGGGGTTGGTAGTGACCCCTCTGAAGGAGCGGCACCTCAGTCTTCTCCCCGCAGAGGCCGCACTTCTCGTTCCAGCCACCCATGGCCAGGCTCTTGGCCCAAACGATCGTCTGCATGATCTCGAGTGGAGGGCACTTGGCCTTTACGGCTGCGTGGTGACTCCCGTCCTGAATCAGCTCGGCCGACTGCCAGGGACGGGAGAATCCCTCCTTGAGTTGGCCGAACACCATGTAGGCGCGGGCTCCGGGCTCGAGCACTCGGTAGAGCGTGTCGCCGAGGGCCCGCATGAGGTCCGGCGTCCAGCCGTCCTTGACCTTGTAGGGAGGGCTGAAGATAGACAGAGCCACGCTCTCGTCCTTGACCTCCTTACAGCCGTCCCCGCAAGACTTGTTGTGCGCCTTCAGTCTCGTGCTATCGGACCTACGCCCCTTCTTCTTGCTCGGGGGAGGCACCCCCTTCTTCTTGGTTACACCGCGCTTCGACGGCTCCTTCTTCTGCGTCATGCTTCACCCTTTGTCTGGAGCCAATGCTCCCGCTGCCTCTGCCGTAGCAGGGCCATGAATAGTTTGTGCGTCATGCCCAAGGCACGCGCGTCTACGAACAG
>Ga0114918_10000317_pt1 | contig 41128 bp, 41 predicted proteins | sample LantaG_FD_87015 | JGI IMG/M metagenome (GOLD analysis project Ga0114918, IMG submission 87015) | Deep subsurface microbial communities from Baltic Sea to uncover new lineages of life (NeLLi) - Landsort_02402 metaG | ecosystem: Environmental > Aquatic > Marine > Oceanic > Sediment | place...
CCCCATTTCCTATTTTGATTTGCTACAATTTCACCTTTTTCTAGCTTGTCAAAGGTAATTTTTTTATTTATTCCTTCTGTTTTTTTCCAATTAGAATGATCTTTATGATAATTTTTTATTGCTTCTTTTTTAGAGGTTTTTATTCTGGCATAATAATCTCCTCCCCACCACATTAATTTGCACTTATTAAGCATTGCTCTATATAGCATATTATGGTCATCAAAGCCATAGCCAACCAGATCTTCATCATATCCTCCTAAAGCTAGCCATTCATCTTTATAAAACCCTATACGACCATGCATCATCCTTTTGCCTTTAGCAAAAACAGCAGAAGCTGTCTGGAACTCTGCCATTCTATTTAAATAATCTGCGAATCCAGGACGAATAAAATTATCAGCATCTACACTATTAACTATTTCTCCTGTAGCTAATTTAAAAGCAACATTGCGAGAATGAGGCATATTATAAAATTCAGGATCTTCTGTTCTATAATAAACTAAAATACCTTTTTTAATATAATGCATCATATTATCTTTTATCCATTGTCCAGTTCCATCTTTAGAGTTATAATCCAATAAAACAAATTCAACATTTGGATAAGCAAGATTATCTTCAATATTTACTTGCAATGTTTCAGACAAATCAGAAGTTCTATTCATACAAGTAGTACAAAAAGATATTTTACGATATTGTCTAACATGTTTTGGTAACGATTCTTTTTGAGGATCCCAAATATTCCAATTGTATTTGTCCCATACATTCATTTTTATCTTTTAATCTCCAAAAGTAATAGTTTTTGCTATGGGAATAGGATTAACTCTCCATTTGTGATTCAAATGAAGCTGCTCTCCTTTGTGTAGAAATCCCCTATAGATTCTCATAATTTTTCCATCTCTATAATCTGTTTTAATAGGAATGTGTTCTAAATGATAAAATTGCTTAACTTTTTTTAACAGTCTTGGAAGAGGATGCTGATCAGACAAAGCTATTTCAAAAACACCTTCTGTTTTAGCTGTTATAGTTATTTGAGCAATTTGCTTATGATTAAACTTTATAAATTCTCGTCCTTGTAAACAATCAGGTATATAAGTAAATTTATATTTTCTATTTAAGTTAAATGGCTCATTTGTTCTTAATGAAGCAATTTGATATTTAATTTTAGGGTTTGTTGATACTTGTATACAAGCACTATTTCCAATAAAATTTAAATTATTCTCTTTATCTGCAAAATAAGATTTAAACAAATCTAATACGTCTTCCCCAATTAACCTTGCTCCGATTCTATTCATCCCACCGATATTTCTATTACAATCCATAGTTCTAGTGGGGTGCATATGAACAACTTTTACTGGTTTATCACAAATAATATATCTTTTTTCAAACCCTGTTGCTCCTACATTATAAGTTTGATTTAAAGCTGTAATCCTATCTTTATATTGTTTTATACGAAAAATCTTTTTAATGATCGGTTCTTCTTTATTGGATTGTGTCTTTTCTATTTCAGAAGCTATAGCATCTATAATATCTTTAGCTTCTGGTTTTATAAATACGCTACCGCCATTCCATCTACCAATATATCTTACCATCCCTATGTCTTTAATGTGAGGAAAACTAAATTGAGCTAATTGCCAAGCATCTAAATCATGTACCCAATTTTCATCTGACATTAATCCCTTTTTAAATAGTTCTCTTATTGCAAAAGTTTTGCTTCCGGTTGAGCAATAAGAACAATTAAATTTACAAATAATAGTTTTTACACCTTTATATGTATAATCAAAATTTGCTGCAAAAATAATATCTTTTGGATCCCATCCAAAATTTAAGCTATTATCTATTTGAGCTTTAAAATATTTTTCTTGATTTTTAAATTCTTTTGAATCTATCAAATTGCAAACAATAATATTTTTCATTTTATTTAGCCATTTTCTTTAATAATAAATGTTTTTGATCACTAATATCAGCATTTTGTGACCAAGGGAATTTTTTTGTATTAGTTTCTGCTATAATTCTCAATCCAGCATCATTAATTATTTTTTCCATTAAAAATGGTTTAACTTTTAATGAAATTAGATTAGGATTATCTATTAATGTTCTACTACAATAATCATTTTCATCTGTTGAGATTAAATGATGATAACATATAGAAGCAATACCGTCTTTTGTTAAAACGCGATTTATCTCATTAAAATACTGAAAAATTTGTCTTAAATGAATAAAATATCCAAAAGTAGAATAACTATATACAAAATCAATATCATCATCTTTAATAGAAGAAATATCATTTAACAAAGTACAATTTGATATTTGATATTTTTCTAATATCTTACTAGTTCTTTCGTTTTCATCATAAATATCTATGCCATAAATTTTATTAAAAATAGAAGAAGCCGCACATAATAGTCTCCCTCCTCCTGATCCTATTTCTATAGCTTTACATTTAGATAATGCTTTACCTAAATTAATTAAAGCATTATCAGTTAAACAATATGTAAAAAAATCTAATATCCCGCTAGAAAACCAATCTTTTTCAGAACAAGAAGGAGCAAATAAATTAAACCAATCTCTATCTTCAGACTCATTAATAGTGTTTAGCCATAATTGATTATGTTTTTGTATCATAGAATCTGTAGCAATATCTTTGTCCATCCAAATAGAATCATTTATTGTATGCTTTATAGCTTCTGTTTCTTGATAACTTTCTTGATCCATTTTCGTTTTCTTTCTTGGCATCTTTATAGAAGTTGGTTTTATAAAAGCCATAATTTTATTAATTATATATTCAGAAGAAAAAAAAGCAGAATAAATAATCATATTGTGTCGCATAAATAATAATTTATCCTGATCCTCTATGAGAACAGATAAATTATCCATCATTTCATCAAGATTATTACATAAATAACCATTGTTTAAATGAACAATTTGATCTTTGTTGCCTCCTTTGTTCGTTGTAACAACAGGACAACCGCTCATCATTCCTTCTGCAACAGCTCTTGACCATGGCTCTTCTCTTTTCCATGAAGGAAAAAATAAGAATATATCTACTTCTTTTAAGAAATCTTTTACTGTTAGTTGAAATTCTTTATAGATATTAACATCACTTATATCTTTTAATTTTTCAGCTACATGGGAGTTCATGCCCATAAAATTCCAAATAATTTGATCAGGAAATCTTTTGTTTAATTGAGAAATAAGTTTTGGATATTCTATATTCCATTTAGAAGAAGAAGATTTAGATAAACAACCTATTCTAATTTTATTATTCTTTGTTTTTTTAATAGATATAGTTTCTGGATCAATCGGGCTTTCTATCTTCATACGAGGAAAGGCTTTAATTTTAGCATATCTAGATTGATCAGATATCTCATTAAAAAATTTACTGTTAGTAACTAATATTCTAACATCATTACAATATTCTTGAATAGCGTATAAGTTACGAGAAGGACTTACTAAAAAATTATATAAAAAAACTAATTGTTTAATTTTAGTTAAATCTACACTAACATCATGTCGATCTGTTTGCCCTTTCCAATAATCTATATTAGAAAAATGTTTACAATCAGTATTGACCACAATAATAGAATCAAGTTTATAAAGCATTTGAACATTAATAGGAGTTGGTCTAAAAATGTTTTTTACTATTATTACATTATCATCAATTGCTTTTTCTATTTTTTCAGGAATTTTATGTTCAGCTAATAAATATGCTTCATGTTTTGTATATTTACTTATAGCATTAGCTAAAAACACACATCTAAACTCAGAACCACCTGTCATCTCAAATTTTGAAAAAATACCTATTTTAATGATTCTGTCCTTTATTCATTGATTTTTTATTATATGACAAAGCGCCACCACTGTAGTACATTTCTATAGCGTCGATAATCATTCTTGGTTTTATAATATGCATACATTTTGGTATAAAAAGATTTTCTTTAATTCTAACTGGATAAAGACATAAGTTGTTTTTGTCTTTTTCGTCTCCATCGTTTACCTTTTGACACCTACTAGCCCAACAACCTCCATTGTCACAACAATTTAAAGCCCCATTGTTGCTTAAAAATCTATGATGAGGATAAGCTTCCCACTGAGTTGGTTCTCGTCCTCCTGCTATGACAACACATGCTCTGTTTTGAGGACGATTTTCTTTAACAGGAACAGCTGCTGCTAAATGCATAGCTAATGTAACAGGACAAAGCACACCAACAGAATGATAAACCAATCTAATAAATTGTCGCAAATCAGTTTTGCCAATAAGATTTACAACCCCCTTTAATGGAGGATGCCAATGCTCAGTACTCCCACATTGCACAAAAGTAATTTTCTTTTTAAAATGAGTGACTATAGTTTGATAAAATTCAGGAGAGTACCATTTGCATGTGTAATCATACTTTCCGCCAGCCATAATAATCCAAAAATCATCTTTGATACCCATTTCTTCTGTTTGAGAAATCCACAATTTTTCTTGATCAGATATGTAAATATCTCCTTTAAATATCTTAGATTCAATTTGAATATTTAATTTTTCTTCTAAAAACATTCTAAAACCATGAATAAAATGATATGGAGAAGTATTGCTTCTGTGAATTAAAGGATAATCACATGGAATCACTTTTACATCTGGATCATTTTCGTCAAGAGGAGTAAGATAAGGATTATTTTCCCATATTGCATTACAAGATGATCTAATATCTGTTAAAAATTGTCCAGGATATGTGTGATGCAAGTCTCTAATTGCAGCTGTTAACATTACAACATCTCCAGGACTAAGGAAATGAGTTAATATTATTTTTTTGGGCTGTATGACATCATTGTTGCTATTTTCCATATGTTTGCCTCATAAAATAAGATCTTGATGAATTATATCATTTTTAATACCCACTGTTAATAGAAATGCCTATAATGCTCATAGCTTCTATGATTAACTGACTAAAACTAGAATAAAATAAATAATCATCATCATCCATTTCTTCATTGTTATAATAATTAAGATCATTCTCATTAGCTAGAACATAAGCAATATGTTGTTCTTCATTGATGATTAAAGGACTGTCTTCATACGACAGTCCACCAGAGGTATAAGCTTCTATTAGTTCACATAAATTTTCAAACTTCATATTATTTAAAACCTTATTGTTGTTATTATATTTATATAATAGGAAAAAATTCCTTTTAAATATAATAATAATAATAATAAGTAAGCAAAGTCCTTTATTTTTTTAAAAATGTGAGAGACGAAATTTGAACTCGCAACCAGCTACTTTGCCAATTGAGTCACTCTCACTAAGAAATTAATCTTATTTTATTGGCGATAAAGAATAGTTAACAAATATATCTACCTGACAATCAAAAAACCATTTTCTTTTATATGCTCCTGTTACATATTTATATCTTTCGTCGCCTTGTTCTTTTTTTTCTTGAATAATTTCTTCTAAAGGTTTCCCTGTTTTTTCATGTTCTTGTATTAAATTTTCATTAACTCTGGGAGTTTGTCCATATTTAGGAGTCATTTTTTGTATTACAAGAACATAATCAACTTCTGGCTTGCTGCCTATTTCTATATTAACAACTTCAATATCATCAAGAGGAAATGCTTTTTTGTCTGCTCCTCCTAAAATCGTTTGTCTTATTGCTTCTGAAAGTTTTGATTTATATTTTTTATTAAGAACATCTTTAATATTTTTTAGAAAATCTATTATATGTTGAGTATTTTCTTCTGTAATGTTTTCTTCTGTATATAAAATTTGTTGTACTTTATCTAAAATTGATTTCTTTCTTATATCAAATTTAAAATTTGTATTTACATTATCACTTTTCATGTTTCCTTGATTCAATTCAAAATCATAATCTAAACAATTGTCATCTGTATTTCCTTCACAAATTCTATTTAAAATTTCTAAAGCAATTTTCTCAACATTTTTTTGAGAAAGAGCTTGTAATAACTTATTTTTAACCATGATTTAAAACTCCTTATATATATGATCAAATATCATACACCTATAATACAATATTTTTATACACATATATATATAAAAGTGAAACAAGAACATGAAGAATTTAAATAATATTTCTAAGTAAATAAATTTTAAAAACAAATTAACTTAACGACCATGCAGCTCCTGATGTTGTGTATTCTTTAATAACGTCAATAACAACATTATCAGTTGATGATACTGCATATAACACAAATAAATCACAATTGCTTTCTGCTTGAAGTAAATCAAAATAATAAACACCAGGAGCATCTGTAGAGTCTAATTCTGTTGGATTAGCGTCATTAGAAGCTTCAGTTGCTGCCATATCTTTTGAGATTTGTGCTGTAATGTTCGCGGCATCGCCTGTTTCAGGCGCATCTGTTGTTATGTTGTGAGCATATATAATTACTTTTTGACTAGCTATATTCTTAAACATTAAAATATCCTTTTTCTACGCGAGCCTGGTGTTTGTATTGCTCCTAAGTCTGTAAAACTACTATCGCCAGCACTACTCCAAATACTATTAAGTGAAGCGCTAATGCCTACATTTTTACAAAGCGCCCCGCCGCCAGCCGCATTATTTATTGTAAAATCTCCATTTGCAGCATCAGTAATGGGATCTGCTGTTAAGGAAATAATTTGGCTGTCATTAAATACACCATAAGTATCTGTCGCATAATTCCCTATAGCATTTTTACCAACCCAAGATGCAGCATCAGCTGCATCATAACAATAAATAGCTTTACATGTACCTGAATTGTATCCCCAAAAAATATTGTTAATTACAGATGGATTAATGAAGTTGGTTAAATTACGTAAACGCAAACTATATTCTGTAATTGATGTCGCAATATATGTATTATTTTGACAAATCATATGTCCATAACGAGCGTCATCTTGGATATATCCCCCATAAATTATATTGCCAGTTATGCTGGAATATACGCTAGTCACAAGACCGATGCTAGTTGCTCCAGTACCGCTGCTCGCATCTATAAGACAATCCGCCACAGCACATGCATTACCTGCTTCGATAGCAGAGCCGTACAAAGCAACTGCCCAGCATTCTGATACTATTATATTTCTGTAAACCTCTAAAGCACATGACCCAGTTCCTGAACTCAGGCAAACCACTTTACACCGTCTAACAGTTCCATATTGCCCAACAATCCAAAGGGCATGTTTGTCTGCGGTGGTTGGAGATTCAATATCTAAATTATCAACACTCACATAGAATTTGCCAGTTGGCACATATAAAGTAGCAGAAGCCGCAGAAGCAGATGTTATTTTTGGAGGAGTCCAAATATTTCCGTTCATAGCTTCATCACCAGCAGTACTATAATAACCTGAGATAGTTAAAGGAATAAGAGTTGTGAATATATTATCTACTGTCGCTCCTGATGCTTCTTCATAATCTGTCGCTGAATACTTTATATTAACTCTTGGAGAGTCCCCGTCAGCGTTGACAAATGAAGTAGAAACAAGTGAAGTTGCATGATCTATTGTAGCCCAGGCTCCGCCAACATTAACTGCTTTATTGGCAGTGTCAGTAGGAACAGCAGGCGAAACAGTAGCTACGCTGTCTGTTATATTTGTTATTCTAGACCAAGCAGCAAGATCACCAATGGATGTGTCAAAACAAAGCCAATCATCAACTAAACAATCTGTCCATGACGCTACATTATCTGTTATTTCAGTTCCATCTCCATTCGAAGTAGCATCTGCTGTTGTATAAATGGGACCATCATTAGTTCCTAAACGCGGACCTCCCCCATTGACCTCGCTAGAAGAGCTACCTTTCGTAACATAAAATTCAGCAAAAGCCATTATTTGCTCTCCAATGTCTTGCTGTCAAAAGACGTTTTCATTTGAACTACATTTATTTTAAGCTCATCAATGTCGTCTATAATTTCTAAGTCTTTAAATTTTTCGGACAAAAGAGTAGACAATTCTAATTTGACAGCTTCTATTTCTTCTTGTTTAATTTCCTGTTGCTTTTGAGCGATTTCTTTTTTCTGGATAAGATCACAAAATATCATTCCGTCTTCTTTCTTCCAGTTACAAAGAGCTTTAATTTGTTCAATAGTTAACGCCTCTAATTGAACTATAGAGTATGCTTCTATATTTTTTTTAAATGCAGTTTGAAATTGTCTTGTTTTAACGGCTTTTATAATATCAGCCATTTTGCACTACTCCTATCCATTCTGTATTATTAATAGCTATTAAATTAATAACAGCTCCTATCGTTGTTGACTCTGTATATCCAGCAACAGCGGAAACTACACTTCCTATTCTGATAGTATCACCAGCAGCAGCTGTAATTCTTATACCATCAGCATCTTGAACAATAAAAGTATAATTTAATCCAGCAAATGCAGAAGGCAAAGTAATATAATTTTTTTCTGTGGAACCTTCATTAGTATATATTTTTCCACTTTCTTTAGGGACTAAAACATTTGGATTCGCAGAAGTGTGAATATTAGAAGAATTAGTTTCAATTGCCAACTCTTCTTTAACTGTATCTCTATTTAAATATGTTTCAATGCCTGTTGACGTTCTACGATATAATAATCCATTTTTCCCCCAAAAAATATCTCTTGGTGAACCATAAGTCATTCTGTGAGCTTCCGCATCTGTTAATACCCATAAATTTCCAGCTTTAACCTGTGGAGCAACCCAAGCACACAAACCTCTTAAAAAAGCTATAGTATTGTTAATAGTTCCTGGATCTGATTCTAAAATTCTATGAGTATATGAGTAGCATAAGCCTTTGTCTATAATTAATTGTTCAAATACACCTTGACATACCGCAGAAAAATCTTCCGCATCACCTGTATAAAGAGGATAAGCACTGCGTTGTAATGGACTATCTATCCATAATCCTGCGGCTTGCCCACCAGTAAAAATATTGAAAGTACTTAATCCTTCTGTGCTTCCTCTTCCACGAATTGATAATAATCCAAGATTTTCAGCAATATCTGTTGCTACATGTCCAGTAGTGTCTCCAATAGTATATGGCCAAGATCCAAATGCGGCTGTATCAGGATATCTCTGTTCAAGGATTCGTTGATTCCTAGATATCCAAGCCGCTGCTTGAGCATCACTAACAACAACAGTTCCATCCATCTTTTGATGCAATGGTGTCATATGAGAGCCAATGCCCCATCCTGCGGCATAAAGGACATCAAGTTCATCCCAAGTCATATACGAATCAGAAAGACCAATTCGATCAACATTTATGTATAGTTGTCCACGAAGCCCATATGCAGACATAATAGGATATGCATTTGTATATACTTCTTTTAGCCCATCATCAAAAGATATAATTAATCCTGCTTTTAATGGTTCTTGTTGAATAAGACCACCAAAATGAATAGTGGTAGTGTCCCCTGTTGTTGCATCAAGCGAAATAGCTACGCTTTTAACAGGATATGTTTCTGTTCCCGATGGTCCCCACGGAGTTACTGTTCCTCCAGATTCAGATAATTCTTGTCTTGAAATCCAAAAAATAAACCATTCATTATTTGTAATAGGTTGTCCTGTATTATTTGTAAGCCCGGTTACAGGAACTTCCATACGATAACCGTTGTATACCGCATTAATATCTTCACTGATCCAAAAAATAAGTTTATTAAGAGACGCCAAATCAGACACTCTTAATATTGCACCAAATCCTCCACGCACATTGACAGTTTCTGGCAAATCACAAATTGCAGTGCCAATAGCATCTCCCCCAGTTATTTTTAAACTTTGTTGTCCATGAATTTTTATTTCTGAATCTATCTCAAGAACCGTAATGCTACCTTCCAACCCTGTATAAAGTCGCCATCCCGTTCCAGCCGGAGCTGTTCCACCATCAGCAACGTCAAAAGCTTCAGATTGACAATCATGTAACCAGCTCATATCAACGGGATTAGGTTTAGAAGAATCCCACACATCCGCTGTTGAATACGGAGTTATCCACAAAGCTGCTCCTGCTGTATTGTCTATACATTCATAAGAGATGTTACTGATAGTATTATACCATTTAGATCCTACAAAATAACCATCATTGATATCATTAGTAACAACAGGAGATAATGTTGCTGTATAATTGCAAGGTCCTATTCTATCACTAATTGTTTTAAAGTTGTCATAAAAAGCTTTACCAGCTTCTCCATATGGAACAACATCTAAAACAGATAAGCCTTTATAGTCAATCAAATAAAAAGAATCTGTCATATCTCACCATTTCAATATTGGAAAATTGTTATTGTTTTTATATTCATTAAATATAAATTATAGTCCTTTTCTTTTTTAGAAATGATAGAAAATAGTTTCATTAGATATGAATAAAAAACTGACCCACTAGGATTCGAACCTAGGATAAGAGCTCCAGAAACTCTCGTGTTCCCGATTACACTATGGGTCAATAACTACACCTGGCAGGACTCGAACCTACAACCTACGGTTTCACCTTCTTGACATTTCCATCAAGGGTAGGACTTTCTCTTCATCATATCTTAATTAAGACTTAGATGACTCCCGTTAAGTCTCTGCACCTTCCTTTTTATAGGCTTGGCTCAGGATTGCCTCGCTTGTAAGCAGGGGTTTCCCTGAATTTGAGAGTTTACACTTATAAAATTTCTTTTATAAGGCCCAGATTTTACCTAGAAGACCGTTGCTCTTCCTGATTGAGCTACAGGCGCTCATAATTACTTTTTTTTACCATCCTGTTTAGATTTTGTTGTTGTGTAAGGTTTAGTTGGTTGATTCCAATCAGGACGATCTCTTTTTTCTAGCTCATATTTATTTCCTTTGTTAAATTGCATATTATATACTCTATTGGTTTCACAACAACACAAATAATAATAGGCGATACTGGACTCGAACCAGCGACCTCATCCTTGTGAAAGATGCGTTCTAGCCAACTGAACTAACCGCCTGTTATTGCTCTCATGGGGACTCGAACCCCGATCTGCGGGTTGAAGGCCCGCTATCCTAACCGATTAGACGATGAGAGCTGGTGAATCCCGCAGGGCTCGAACCTGCAACATCTCGGTTATCAGCCGAGCCCTCTTCCTATTGAGGTAGGGATCCTTGTGTTCTTAATCTTTAGAACGATACCAAGATTCTTCTTTTGCACAGTCTACAACAGCTAAACTACAGGTCTCGCCTAAATTATTTGCTGAATCATTTCTAGCTTGTGAAGTTGTATATGTTTCGCTAGTGCAAATAATATTACCATTTTTATGTACAATTCTAAACCAAAAAGCATCAAGCAAATAAGGTTTACCTTTATTTTGTGAGCGATATAGTTCAATACGATATTTTTTTTTATCAGTCATATTTATATCTCCATAATTAATTAATCACCAGGACTAGGATTCGAACCCAGATACCGTTCAAGACGGATTACGCGCAGTTAACAGCTGCATCTCTTCCCAAAAATTAGAGTATCCTGGTATTGCTATTTGATTGTGATAACGTTTTACTACAAGAAATTACTTATATATTATAATCGATATTCCCGTTCTCTCCATACCAAATATTATCTTTCCAATTAACTACTTTTTCTCTATAATTTCTTGTTTTTCCATTGGCTAAACAATATTGACAAACTTCTTGTTTATATCTATCTACTTTAAAAGTAAAATCCATAAAATTTTCTTGAAGAGGAATAGAATGTTTTTTATAATGATCTAAAGTTTTTCCTAACCAATGAATAGTAGGATATCCATTTGAACATATACATATTCTTCCATTTATCAAAGCATATTCTTTACAATTGCACATGGCGGGTAAAGAATTTTTAACACGATGCTGTAATGGTTTTTCGTGAAAATGACAAAAAGCTGTTTTTATTTTTCCTTTATAATTAATTTGTTTTAACCATTTTTCAATTTCATTAATTTGTTTTATGTTTTTTCCATAATCAGAACACTTAACAACATCTATATCAAAAATAAAAGAAAATATTTTCTTATAATTCCAATTAAGAGCATTGCTAAGAATCCAAATTTCATTAACAACATTAGATTCTTTTAATAATTTAGTTGCTTTCTCTATATGCTTCCATAACATAGGCTCACCACCACAATATAAAAGATGATCAAATGTATAATTTGCCTTTTGACTATAATCAATAAATTTATAAATATCATCTAATGACAAATGATAATTAGGCAATTGTTTCATTGTTTTTTTTGCAGAACAAAATCTACAATCATTAGAACACATAGAAGTTGTATAAAATAACATGCCTTCTTTAAAAAACATTTTATCTCCTATTAAAGTTATTTAATTTTGGCGGTGCGGGAATCGAACCCGCAGTCTCACACTTATAAGGTGTGGGTTTTGTCCTCTTAAACTAACCGCCAATGAATAATACTATTTAATTTTCAAAAAACATTATATATTACATATCTAGCACATGTAATATTTGCTACTAACAGAGATGAGAATTGAACTCATGTAGGCATCCTTATGAAAGATACTGGGCAACCAACAGCCCACTCTGTTATACTATAAAAAAAGACATCTTTTTTTGATGTCTTTTTCTGGGCTTATAATTAGAAAAAGATATCAAGGGTTTTCAGCATTATTCATGCTGATCCTTTGTTCTTGCTCTCTATTTCTAATAACTATTTGCATTTTATTCTTCTATAAACCTGTTAAAATTATTTTGACAATTGCGGGAATAGGATTCGAACCTATGCTCCTTGTTAGGAATGAGCTTATGAGACTCATGAGCTTGTCCACTGCTCGATCCCGCTATCTTATACTATATTATATCTGTTGTTTTTACACATTGTACTTTTATTTTTTATTTCCTTCTTTTATTTTAACTACCAAATTCAGTATTAACAATCTTAGGAGTTAAAAAGAAATATAAATCAGTAATTCTTTCTTGACTACGATGGCTTTTAAATAACCAACCTAAATATGGGATATTTCCTAATAAAGGTAATTTATTTTCTGCCACAATAGTATTCGTTTGACGCAATCCTCCTATAACAAGAGTTGTCCCATTTTTTATTGTTACAGTAGTTTCAGCTTCACGAGTATCAATGATAGGATTTAAAACAGGTGCTGTCGCTCCTGTTAGTCCTGACATTGCTTGGAATCCCGATACTGATGAAACTATCACTATAACATATAATTTAATCATATCAGAACTAATAACTTCAGGTGTAATTGTTAATTGAACTCCTATTGGTTCATATGTAGTTTTTTCAGTTACTAAATTATCACCAGTAAATCTAGCATTAGCAATAGGGCGTCGTTCACCAGCTAAAAAATAAGCTGTTTTATTTGCAGCCACAGTCAAGCTAGGACGAGCTACCATTTTAATCATGCCAGTAGACTCCATTGCTTGAATTGTTGAGTCTAGAGACCACCCAGAGCTTCCAAAGACATTTAATATCCTCATAGCAGCCCCTGGATCAGGAATTTTACCAGCAAGAGGATCTGTAACAGCTCCAGCAAAATCTTCTGCGCTAAAAACTGTTCCAAAACCTTGTTGAGTTCCAGCAGAACCTAAATGATTTAATAGAAGACGAACACCTGCCTGAAAATCCATATTATGTTTAACTTCAAAGATTCTAGCAGAAACTTCTACTTGAGGCGTTGGAACATCTATATAAGCCAATAACATTAAAACACTATTTTTAATGTCTTCATCACAGATAATGATTAATTTATTTTCTACAGCTAAATGATTAACAGTTCCTTTGTTTCCAAGACGAATTTTGACTAATTCTATCAAAGGCTTTAAATCAGAAGGAGTCATAGTTATACTACGTCTTTGAAGACCCTCTTTAGCATTTGCTTTAACAACCATTCCTCCGAAATGCCTAACATTATAATATATTTGGACTTTGTTATTAGGCAATTTTTCGATTAAAGCATCAATTGGTTTTATCTCTTTAACTTTAGATAAACTTTTTGCTGCTTTAAAAACAATAGATTGTTTTCTAGCTTTTATAACATTTTGATTTTTTTCTCTGATTTTTTTCCAAAAGCTTTTAGGAGCATATTGTTCTAATATCTTCCATTGCACTTCATTAAGATCTTGTTCAGAGTTGTTATATGTTTCTGCTATAGATTCTTGATTTCCACCAAAAATAATTGGATCATCTTTTTGTACAAAATCTCCAAGTTTTATTGTCTTTTTTTGAGTTTCAACGCATCCAAAAAAAGAACAAGAAACAATAAGCAATGAGATCAAAGAAAATATGTGTAATTTATTTTTCATAATATTGTCTTTTACTTAATATACATAATCCATCAACACATAATAAAACAATAACTGATGGTTCTGGTATCATTATCCCATTAGAAATAATATTTTCTACAATAAAAACATCAGGTGGTTCATAAATAGAATCTTTAACAGCTGTTGTCCATAATTTATAAATGCCTATAGCATCTTCAGATAAAGTTATTCTAGCTAACTCTAAAATTCCTACATCAGTAGTGTCTATGCTGAACCAATTAACATTAAGTTGCAATTCGTCAAATTGCATATCTATCTCACCACCCAAATTGATAGCACCGCCTTGAGCAGAAACAGCATCTCCCAAGATTCCATTACTTACATAAGTATCGAATTCAAGACTTGGGAAAGAATTTATCAGTAAAGGATTGGGGCTTGCAATGCCACCAATTGAATCTTGATAAATAGTTCCTGTATATAGAGTTACTATTAATTGAGATGAAAGCCAATCATTTTCTGTTTCAAATATAATAGTATTTGTTATATAGTTATCTAGCGAATCATTTAATTGATCAACTGAAATCATTGCAGCGGGAGCAATTGTCGATAAAAAAGCTATTATAATAGCAACAAGTGTTTTATACATTTTTTCTCCTATAAACTTTTAAATGTTTATATTTCTTTAAGTTGTATCCATGCAAGTAACAGGAATCGAACCTGCGTTTGCTGGTTGGCATCCAGCTATACTGCCTCTGTATTATACTTGCTTTAAAAATATTATACCATGCAATAATAATAAAAGGTTATAAAAAATCCTTTTAAGAACTAATTTTTTTAAAGAAGGTCCCATTCACTATTGAAAATAGGAAGATCATCTATATTAAAAACAGGTGCTTTTTTAGCTCTTTTGAACCAATTGAACTTATTTGAAGCTTCTTTTTCGTCGCCAAGAACTATTTTGCGTATTCCTAAAATGATTTCTTTAACAGCTTTTGCAATAGAATTTTTTCGTTTTCTTACAGATTCACTTGAAGCTCCGTGCAAAGCTAAATAATTTGCAGCATAATCTGCATCGTATCCAAAATGTTTCATAACAATATAAGAAGTAGATTCTGCATCAATTTCTTTTTCTTGCTTTGTCATGTTTTTTCGTGTAACAGTGTCCCAATGAAGAAGTTCGTGAGCTAATTCATCTATAACAGTACCAAAAAGCCTTTGTCCTTGAGATGTATTATTAATAGTAATAGAGCCCCCTGTAGAAAATCCACCTGTCTCTCCTAGATCTTTTTCTAAATCAACCGTTATATTCTTTGATTTTGCAAACTCAATAGAAGCTTCTACTAAAGCAGTTGCTTTATCTTCTTCTTTATTGTATTTGCTCTGCCAAACGTCTTTTTGCATTGGTTCAAATGCCTTTTGTCCAGGAATGGGATCTGTTTGAGAAACGTCATACACAAAAACTGTTTTAAATGATACTGCACCACTATTTCTTGAGGGAGATCCCATATCGCTTTGTCCATTATTGGCTTTTTTTTGCAAATGTTCTAATAGTGAATCAATTGTATCGAAGCTTTGCGCCGTAGACCATAAAAACCTATGAACTTGAGGATAAAGTTGTTTTTTAGAAAAACCAAAAAACTTACGAGCCGTGTCTGTATTTTTTAAATATTTATCTTGAGGGTTATTGCGTATAAAATTATCAACAAAACGTATAACAAAAGATAATGCTTTATCAGAAACATTACCGCCACTCATTTTTTGAGGAGCTAAAATAGCAATACCTTCTTCACCTGTTTTAACTTTTCTACCTAATCCTATCCATTGTTTTTTCCCCTTTACATAATGAGCTTTACCTCCAGATTGAAAAAAAATCAATATTTGATTTGCAAAACTATAATTCCAAAATTTTGCAGCAAAAGCAAAAAAATCTTTTATAAAATCTTTTTTAGCTGCTTCGTCTACAGAAGTTGCTAATTGATCTAATTGCTTTTCAATTAAATCAGAAATAATTTTAGTGTGTTCATCCGCAGAAGACGTAGCCATTTCTTTTTTTAATTGATTGGCAAAATCATCTATTTTTTCTGAAGACGTTTGTGCTTGACCGCCTTGTTCTTGTTGAATTTCTTGGGTTATTTCTTCTTGTGGTTGTTTTTCTTGGGCAAAATCAGCAAAAGCTTGTTTTGCCAATTCTACTCCTTTTAAATCGATATTAGCATTAAATGTTTTAGCTATATCAATTAATTCTTGTTCTATAATATTTACATTATTTGGTAATGCTTGTTTTGTATAAGCTCCCCTAAAGGGACGATAGCTTTTTGCTTTCATTGCAGAATCAAGATCAGTATTAGAGGATGAAGGTTTAACGGCTATCCAATAAGTCCCACCACGACCTCTATTAATAGATGTTTGCAAAGAAAATAAAACACTTTGATTTGTCTTTAATTGCATATAAAATTCCTTTAAAAACTACTTTAATTTACTTTAATTTATATATTTTTCCTTTTAAAAAATGATTATGACAAAGGAATCTATTAATATTTTATTGACATATATAATATGTCAAAAAATTGGTATAAACAAAGCATGCCTACTATTAGGCAAATTAAACCTTTTATCAAAGATGTTATTAATAAAATAAATACTATAAATGGTGTAAATTCTGTTTTTTTATGGGGCTCTTGTGCCAAACATATTAAAAATAATCAATTTGTTTTAAAAGATATAGATATCGTTGCAGTTAATGACTTTATAGCTGAAGATTTATTATCTATAACAAATATACAACCTAATCCATTTAATTTATCAAAAGATTTATTAGAAGATCAAGGATTTAATCCAAATGTTGTTGATTTTACAGATAAATATATTAAACTAAACACATGTAATATCAATCATTGGGCATTATCATCTAACAAAAAACTATTACACTGGGGAGCTATTCCTTTTGATAAAATAGATTGGGAAGAAACAAAAAAAGAAGCAGAAGCATATGCACAACAATATACAGGATTGTCTAAAGAACAATTAAAAAAAACATCTCAAATTAATAAAAACAAATGGTCTACACATTACGATATCTATTATAATAAATATTTATCAAAAATGCCTACTGGATGGTATGAATTAAAATATAATATTCCAGATCTTGTATCAGAAATGATAGAGCTATAGCTTTATCATACTATAACTCTATCATTATTTTAAAATCTATTTTTTCTTTTTCTTTATTTGACTAACTTCTTCTTTTACAACATCTTTAGTTGCCATTTTAATAGATTCTTTTTTGATGCTTTTTTTAATTTTAATAGCTTCTTCTTCAGATGCAGATTCTATTCCAGCAACTACTGTATTAAGAGTATCTGAAATTCTTTTAGTTTTGTTTGCAGAAAAAATAAAATAAATTCCAATTGCAATAGCAACAAAAAACAAAATCAAAACAACCCAAGGGTAGTTAGTAAATAAAGTTGCTACAGAAATAACAGCAATGCCAGCAGCAGAAATAGAAAGTCCTAAAACTATGCGTTTAATAAAAACAGCAACAATGACACCAGCAATCATAGCAATGCCACCCATTGCATATAATATTATTGGTCCACTATTCTTTTTTAAACCTTTTGCCATATAATCAAGCGAACCGCTTCCTATATATCCTTCATCAGACAAATCAATTTCCGGCGTAGACATGTTAAATTGAGAAGAATCTAAATTACTAACGGTTGAATACAATCCAGGACTTGCTGCATCTGCGTTAGTTTTTATTTCTCTTTTTTCCCCTGTTCTAGAATCTGTTACTAAAGTTTTTATTTCTAAAACAGAACCAGAAGAAACTTTAACATTTTCTCCCATAATAGTTAAATCAATTTCTTTTTGTGGTTCTTTGTTGTCTACGTCTTCCCCTGACGCTAATACTGTTACTGTAACTTGTTTGCTAGTTGTTATATCAGGTTGTGTATTAAGTTCTGTTTTTATTACATGAGATTGGCCAGGCTCAATTCTCGTAACGTCTTTCATTAAATAACCACAACCACAACTATTCATTAAAAGCACAAATAAAACAAAAAATTTATATGTATTCATAATATAGTTCCTTTTCAAGATATATTATTATTCATATATTTTTATTTTTCCCCTTTTACAAAAAAAATGCTAAACCAATCCAGAACAAATAGGTCAAAAAACATTCATTATTATTTACATCAATAGGAATTTTATATATTAAAAAATATTTTATTCTATTCATTTTATCTCTTTTTCTTGAACAGCAGAACTGAATCTTTCCCAATCCCAATCTTGTCTTAATTCTTTATTCTTATTCCATACAGCTTTTAAAATATCGGCACATAAGTTATTGATTTCAAAAGTGTTTATAAGAGAATTAATATCCTTGGGGAAGCAGGTTCCACCAAAGCCTAGGTTTCCGTCTGGACCTGGAACATTATAATGAGATTGTCCAATTCTATTGTCTGTTATAATTCCCTTAATGACATTATCCCAATCTAATCCAAGTTTTTTCACTAATAAATACATTTCGTTAAAAAAAATCACTTTTGTAGCTAAAAATGAATTTGCAAAATACTTTACTGATTCAGATTCACCAGATTGCATTCTATAGCACTGCACATCTGGAAAAACTTTTTGCAAAAATTCAGCTAATTTATTTACAGATTTAGTATCTGAACCGCCTACAATATTTCTATGAGGATTAAGAAAGTCAGCTAATGCACATCTTTCTCTAAGAAATTCTGGATTATGAATAAGATGTTTTATATTATAACGACTAGATAACTTTTCTGTTGTTCCAATCGGAACTGTAGATTTGATGACATAAATGCTTTTATTCTTTTGAGCTATTGGAGCAACTCTTTCAAAAAAACTATTCATTATGCTCATATTAGTCTCTCCACCTTCAGCAGAAACCATAGGCGTAGGTAAACAGATAAACACAAAATCACAATTAACAACTTCTTCAAAATTATGAGTGGTTCTTAAAGGATCTATATCATAACATTTAACCTTAGCAAATGTTTCAAAACCTTCAGAAACCGCTCCTCCAACAAAACCTTTACCAATAACTCCTATTGTTTGCTTTCGCACTATACATCTCCATACATAACAAAATATATAAAATCTCTACATTTTATATCGGTATAATAAGAAAGCTTAAAGCAATTTTACTTCATGTAATTAGTTGTCTTTAATATTTTTGCTTCTTTGCCTAACATAAAGTCAAAAAGTTCTTGTTGATAGTTTTCATGTGTTGCTACAGGACTCATGGCATCTTCTAATAAAATAATTTTTTTAGCATAATCATCACCTAAATATTTTACTATACTATATACTGTAAGTAAAACGCAATGACTACTTGCTTCTCCTGCAATTAATAAACGATCTGCTTGAGATAACTTAAGAAGTAAATCATTATTTAAGTGTTCATTATTATCCAAAGACAGTGGAACTTCTTCTTCAATCGCACTATAGTGTTCTGACAAAGGATTTTCACCTTTAGAAATGTAATTTATTTTTATTCCTTCTAATTCAGCATCCCATAAAGCCTTGAGCAATGGCTCATAGATATTGTGTCCCCAACTTCCTATTAAGCAATGAGCAGGCCAAGCGCATAGGGGATATTGTTTCTTTTTTTCTAAGTATTTTGTATAATCTAAGACATGAAGCAATAGCTCTTCTTGACGAGGAAGATATTTTTTAGCTTTAATATCATCGTGACTGATAAAAGTAAAATCTTGAACAATACCTGTTTCAGAATCGCTTTTCCAAAAATCCACATGAGCGATATCCATCAAATGATGAGAATCTAAAGTCACATGAACGCAATCAAGGTGTATGTTAATATTTTTGATCATAATAGCTAATCTTTGCATGTCTAAATTAGCGCATGGGACCCACAATGATCCCTTTTGTTCACAAAAATCATTTTGAGGATCAATAATTAACAATTGTGTTTTTTTCTTCATTTTTCTTTCCTTTTGTTTGTTACATCATTATATCATACATTACAGAAAAATGTTTTAAAAAATATTAACATCTAAAATATTTAAATAAGCAAAATTGATTTTCAAGAAATCTATCGTTATTTTTAGAAGACCATCATTGTAATTGTCATCATATACTTTCCCGTCGTATCCCCATGGATTATATATAGTTACATAATATTCTTCATTTTCAAATGATACATCTACTATAGAATACGCATGACTAGCATAAATTGGTGTTTCATTCGTTTGAGATGATGCCGCTATCACATTGTAGTCATTTAAGTGATTTAATAATAGATTATATAAAGTTTCTGTATCTAAATAAGAAGCAAGATGATAATTAAATGCCTCTAAGGATGTGCTTTTATAAAGAGCCTTATAACCTTCTGTAACATCTCCAGCAATTAAATTTTGATATGAATTTAACGCAGAGCTAGCCCTAAACTGAGCAAAAGCTTTTTCTAATAGAGGAACCCAAAGACATCCATCTACTCCAAGTCCTGCATATATGGGAGCAGATGAAGATGCAGTGGCAACAGGTAAATCTCCATCTATTCTCATATATCTTACAGATGTACCATATCTATAAAATCTAATTGCATATGAACCATCTCCTAATTCAGTAATAGATTCATAAATAATACGATCATTAGAAACGGTAAAAGAACTTAAAGCTGCTACAAAATAACAATCTCCTATGTTCCCTTGATCGATATCATGAATAGTTGTTTCTTCAGAGAATAAACTATTATCAGAAAAATCTTTATAAACAGCATTAAGATGGTCATTAGTTAATACAGGATCCTCTAAATCTTGTCCATCTATTTCAACAGAAGGTCGATACCATACAGTATTATCTATGGTCCAATAAGATTGAAATGTATTAATTAAGTGGATTGAATAATTGTTATTTTCATTGTCTTCTGCTTCTTGCATTGTATCGTCAAAAAAATCTAACCAATAAGAATCTATATCATCATCTACAATATTATCTATTTTATTCCCGTATAAAGAATCAGAGCCTCCTCCGATGCTAACTAACAAATCTTCTCCATCTCCTCCAATTAAAACATCATTACCAGTTCCGTTTATAAAAATCTTATCATTCCCAGAACCACCATCTGCAATAATATCTATATCTACATTATGATCAATAGTAATAATATCATTACCATCATAAGTTTTTATGTAAATATAAGATAAATTCTTACCAAATAAAAATTCTTCGTTATTGAAATTTAAAATTATATTATTTTCACTAGAAAATATATCAATAACATCTATATCATCAGTAAAGTTGATATTTAAAAATCCATATCCATTGCCCCAGTTTTTTAAAACAACATTTAAATCTTCTCCATCAACAAATCCATTTATATTAAAATCTCCTGAAGAAAAATCACCAACAGTTACTTCTTGTCCCCAATTAGATAATACAACATTTAAATCTTCTCCACCAACGAAATTGTCTTCTGTAGCATCTCCTTCCATATAAAAAGATCCACTTAATAATAATCTTGATTCAAGTTGTTCAAAACAAATTATGTTATTCATAATATTTCTATTTCTCCTATTTTAAAAATATGTATAAACGAAATTTTTAAAACATAATATAATTCGTTTTATTTATAGATAAGCTTTAATTGAGACTATTTTGATCCTTCCACAAGTGTAAAAACTGTTTTGCTAAACCTTGCATAAAACTAGTGGCTTGAGTTTTATCAGCAATTTCTCCAGACCATTGTTTTTCTAATAATCTATTTAACAATAAAGCTAAATGATGTTTAGGAGAATGTTGATTTCTAAATTGCAAGAAAGCATTATTTTCCTCTAATTCAGGAGCGACTGCTCTAACAATATTTTTGACTTCATTGCCATCTAATAATGGTTTAGATAAATTTTGACCATATTGAGTTTGATATTGTTTTAAAGCATCTCTTTGTTGTTGTCTTTCTTGAGTGATAGATGCTATTTCGTCTTCTTGTAAGTCTCCTTTACTTAAAGCATCTGCTAACCCTAATACAAGAACTTCATCTGATAAATCTTTAGTTCTATTGATAAATTTTCCAATATTTTTCCTTGTTTTAGGTGAGTTTTTTAACATATCTAATTGATGAGGAGTCATATGTGCTTGAGTTAACGTAACAACAAAATCTTTTATTTTAGGATTAAACCCCATACGAGTCATAATTTCATTTGCTAATTTGCTTGATTCATTTTCATGTCCAATATATCTAAAATAACCTGGACGTTTAGGATGAGGAGTTCTAATGGTAGGAGACATTTTGCCAAAATCATGAAACATTGCAGACAAATTCATTGCAGCTCTTTTGTCGTCATCATAATTGTTTTCATTAGAAAGTTTATTAGTTTTTTCTAACACAGAAAGAATATGGTTCATAAGTGTATATTGATGCCAATGACTTTTTTGATCTGTATCTATTGGCATAAAATCATCTGGCAATTGAAAAACTTGTTTATACAATCCTGTTTCAAACAAAATACGTATTGCCTCTGCTGGTTTTGCTCCTTTCATTGTTTTAAATATTTCAGGAGCAGCTCTTTCTGGTGCAAGTTTATTATATTCGTTTTGAACATTTGGATTTTTCATTGCTTCTATTACAGAAGAATCAATTTTTGCATTTGGATATCTACTATAAAACCTCAAAACTCTTAACATTCTTAATGGGTCATCTTGAAATGTTTTTTCAGGATCAAGAGGAGTTTTTAAAATCATTGTTTCTAAATCATCACATCCGCCAACGTAATCTTCTATTTGCCCTGTTGTTATATTGTAAAATAAAGCATTAATTGTTAAATCTCTTCTTTGAGCATCTTGTTGAGGAGCTCCTATAGTCATTTCAGGAACTCTTGAATCTCCATATGTTTCTGATCTTAAATTAACAAATTCTACCTTTTGACCAAAAAGATTAATGCCTGCTGTAGCAAGATGTTTAGACTTTTCAATGTTTTGATCTACAATATATGTTCTTCCTATAAAATCTTCTTGTCCATTTTTGCTGGTGTATTCTTGTATATATTTAACAAAATCAGCTCCAGTCATATTACTTAAAGAAATATCAATATCATCGCTTTCAACTCCAAGAAGTTGATCTCTTACCCATCCACCACAAATGCGAGCTTCTACTATAATAGCATTTTTCTTTTTAATATATTCACAAGTATTTCTAACAATATTCATGATAGCTTTTTCAATATCATTTAATTGAATAGCTTGATCGCATAAAGATGCAGCTTTTTTGTTTTTTTTAAACCAGTTCATTTTGTAATTATTCTTATTCTAGAAGGGTCAATGGGACCTTGAACACAAACGTTTCCTGTAATTGCTAAAGAATCTTCTCCTGTAATTTCTTGGTGATTAATGCCATAATCTTCATTATAATTATTTTTTAATACAACAGGAACTTCTGAACTATTTTTCCAATATAAACATTCATTATCAATGTCTACATAAGCTTTTACATCAACTAATGAAGGAAAATCAGGTAAAAGAGAAAGTCCCTCTATATTAACTGCATAAACATATTGTCCAGGCCATGATTCTATATCTTTACTTAAATAAATACAACCTTTTGGTATCCAACCTTCTTCTTCTGCCCATGTTCCAGCTTCTGTTAAACCTAGTGATTTTTTCTGCAATCCCTGTTTAAGTACAATATCTGGCGAAATATCAGAATGATGATAAAGAATTAAAGAACTTATTTTTTTAAACCAATTCATAACGCTTCGCCTTATTTTCTAAATTATCCATAAAAAGAATCAAACACAACTATTTCAGGATTGTTATATGCTTTATCTAAAATTTGTATTATTTTTGATCTTCTTCGATCATATGAAGGACTTTCTCGTAAATTATAGTTTATATTAACAGAAACTTGATTATCAACGGTTTTCCTGCCGGATGCTATCCAATCATCACCAATGAGATGAGATTCAACTTCGTACCAATCTTCATGATTTGCATAGTCTTCATCCATTATGTGCATTCTCCATCTATTGTCAATAATCCATAATTCAGGTTCTTCTTCATAACAATGTCCTATATCCATATAATCTAATTCTGGTTTATCTACAACTGGAGCTGCTTGTTTTGTTTTATTATACCAGTTCATTTGTCTTTTCTTTTTCTCTGAAATCTTTAATACGATCTCGCATGTCGTCTAAAACAGCCCAAGGCAAATTATCATTCATATAAGATTGCATTTCTTCATCCTGATATTCTTGTTCTTTTTCTCTCCACTCTTCTTCTGCTTTAGCAAACTCTTCGTCTGTTTCATAGTCTTCTTCTTTGGGGAAAGTGCTCATGTCATAGTCGCTAGAGCTCCAATAATCATATAACTTTTCATCTGCTGTTTGTCGTATATCTTCCATTTCTTTTTTTAACTCAGGAAGCTTTTCTATTCCATGAAGTTTAATAAAAGCATCTACAAATGCCAATCCGGAATCTCTTATATCTCCAAAATAATTACCGTTTCTTGCGTTTTTATTTTCTTGAATAGCATAATCTATTAATGTATCTAAATCATCAACGTCTAAAAATTGATAAGTATTAAATCCATATTCATTATTTTGTTTTTTAGATGATATAATTTGATCCATCTTATCATTAATATCTTTGATTGTTTCAAAATAAGGAACATCTTGTATAACATTATAAGGTCCATCTCTATCATAACAATCATGTCCTAAAGATAATACCCATTCTTTAATCATAGCTTTATATTCATCTTTAGGATCAGAGTTACTTTGGCCCTGTAGCTGTTCAAATTCTTGAATCCCGCTATCTGTTTCTATTGTCACATGGGGTTCATTGGAAGGATCTCTAAGAGAGAAAATTCTAACTTTACCGTTTTGTATGCGTTGGTAAAAACCTCCAACACAATGATCCATCTTTTCGCCCTCTACTTTTAAATCATTTTCACTAGTTATTTCTTGTATAGTCCAACCTTGTTTATTTCTATTAATTTCTTCTTGCCAATTTGAATATACTATCAATGCAGGATCAGTTTGATCATATGTGTCAGAGCTTCCTTGCGATAACAATTCATGCCATTCATAAATCATTTCATGCATTTGATCTGGAGTATAAGAATCGATATTAATATTTGGATGTATATCTAAAAAATCTCTTAACGAATGCTGTTGCGTCCATAAACGGATTAAATCTAATAAATGATAATATCCAGGTGCTTCATTTGTTGCTTTTATTCCTAAAAGAGTTAATTCTTTAAATGGAATATCAGTTCTTCCTTTTCTAGTTTTTCTCAAATTCACCAAAAGCCATTTTTGAACAGCAGGAGAAAAGTTTCTTACTAAATTTAGTTCTTCGTTTAAATAAGGTTGTTTTTGTTCTACTGGTAAAGTTACTGATTGTTGAAGTTGAGGTAAAGTAATTTGAGGATTTTGTCTAACTGTATTAACAAAAAATTGTGCTTTTTCATTAGGCAAAGCAGTTACAAAATTTGCTACTTCAGGACGAACATTTAACGATTGTAAATATCCTTGTAGCGCTTGTGCAAAAATATGTTTACGATACCAATTCATTCTTTAGGTTTCCAATACATTGTTTTAGCAAAAGGAGCAGATAAAGTATAATCCATATTTCTGCCTTTATTGGGTATAAAATCTAATCTGCGGTAAAAACGATCTAAAGCTCCTTTTTTACCTTTGTTTGGTTCTGGTCTTAAAACAATAGATAAATTATTTTTTTGAGCATAATCTTTTATTTGTTGTATAACATCTGTTCCAATGCCTTGATTCCTTAATTCTTGAGGAACTTCAATGCTAGCTAATTCAACGCTATTATTGTTTTTTTTCCATAAATCCAACTCTAATCCAGGATATTGAGTTTTTAGCTTTTGTCTAAGAACTTGTAACTCGTCTGTTTGTGATTTTTTATACCAGTGCATAATCATGAATAATCATAAATCGTTGGATTGTTAAATTCTTTATCTAAAATTTTTAAAACTCTTTTTTTAAGAACCGGGTGAGAAAAAAAAGATTTAGTGGTAAAATTATTTGGAAAAGTCAATGATACTACTCCATTGTCATATCTACCAGAAGCTATCATGCTATAATAGTCGTTTGTATATTTTTTCCAGGTAGCATGTTGTCTTTTACTATCCATATCAATATCATCAAAAGAACCGTCTTTTCCTTCTATTTCTTGATCCCAATCAGCGCCATTTGAATAGACAGGAACAGAAAAAAAAGAAAAGTTTTCATCAATTAACCAAAGCTGCGCATCATCTTCCGATTGATGACCAATATCCAGATAAGAAACAGGAAGAGTATCGCTTTCATATAAAGGAGCAGCTTGCTTTGTTAAGCTATACCAATTCATTTTTCTGTTCCTAAAATCTTCTCTACAGTTGGATTGTATTGATAATCTTTGACCATGCGTTCTAATATAGTCCTATCAACGCCATGTGAGTTCTTGCCTTCAAGAAAATCTGTACTCCACTTTCCTTCTTCTGTTTTTAATTCTGGACTCCAATTAGGTTCTTCAAATTGAACATCATAACCAAAATTTTGAGCTAATTTTACATAAGGTAACATTTCCCAAAATTTTCTATTAGTATTATCAACAACAATAGGCGATATCCCTGTTTGCATAGCTTTAGCTGTTCTGTCTTTGTTCCACTGATGAGCTATTCCTAATTTTGAAATATCAAATTTATATTCATTATTTTGCATCCAATAATCGTCTGTACTAAAAATATGATCTTTAGGAGCTAATGATTCAGCTAATGTTGATTTTCCACTTCCAGGAACGCCTCTCATTAAAATAAGAATTTTATTATTTGCAATTTTTGTCATATTATACCAATTCATATTAATAATCCATTTCTGTATTTTGAATTTGTTCGTAATAATCATTTTCTAATTCTTTTATTGCTCTTGGAGATAATGTTCCAATGACATTTCCATTAACAAAAACAGTAACGGTTTTAACCCTTCGTTCATCTTCACTTTCTGGAGGATAACCTAAATGATCAGGTCCACCATACATAGATCCAGGATCACTATATCCAGTAGAATAAAAATCCATTACCATTTCTATTTCAACATCTTTATTTTGTTTATTTAAAAGCAAAAGCTGTTCTATTTCTCTAAGAACAGTAGGAGCAACATCTTTTACATTATCTATATCAGCAAATTGATTCAAATTTTTATCAAACACTAATGTTACAATAAACTTTCCTTGAATTTCTTCCCATCTTTCGATTCTACCTACTTTTTTAATATTTTGTAAATTAAAATAGTTTTTCCACATTTATTTTTCTCCTAAAGCACAAACAATTATAATTCAATATAATATAAATATCATATAAATCCTTGTCATAATTTAAAGAAAAGCAGCAACTATTTGAGAGGGGAGGGTAATAGTTGCTGCCTTGCGATGCTTAGTAAAGGGGTGGAGGCTAAGTATCGCTTCCGCACTGGAGGAAAGGAAGACCAGTGCTTGAATGGCTCTTTTATATATTATATCTTTTTCTATGCATTATATCCTTTTCTTTTTTTGCAAACAAAAGATGCAAAGCCAATTCCCATTAAAACACAAACAGAAGGTTCAGTGACTAAAACATTTGGATTGACTCCCTGCCCCCAATTAGCTAAAACTAAATTAAGGTCTTCTCCTCCCACAAAACCATCATAATTAATGTCTCCTGGTAATAATTCTAAAGCTGAAGATGTTCCCCAATTTGATAACACTAAATTTAAATCTCCTCCTCCTACAAAACCATCGTTGTTAACGTCTCCTATAATAGGTCCATCATAAAGATTACTTTGCATTATATATAAATCCATTCCAACCAAATCAGGACTCCAATTAGCTAATACGAAATCTAAGTCCTCTTGAGTGACTTCGCCATCTCCATTAAAGTCTCCATCCCACCAAGTTGCTTCTGTTAGCCCTAAATTATTATAAACTAAAACTTTATCTAACATATTGACTTTACCATCCATGTTAACATCGCCTTCTGTTGCTTCAACAACATAAGTAGTGTCAGCTATATTATCATCATCAAAAAGAAGAGGATATTCTAAAAAATCATACTTATGAACAACAGGAGAAAAAGGTTCATTTGCATAAGTATATTGGAAAGCTTCTGCCCAAGAAATTTTGCCATCTTTATTGAAATCAGCTATTTTAGAAGTAATACTTTTTGAAAAAGTAAGATTAAAGCTGTCTCCCCAGTACATTATTCCTTTCTTTTCTGGATATTCTTCAGGAGCATCTTTATAGAATGTTGGAAGAGTTACATAACCAAAATTATTTTCATCTGTTTGGCATATAAAAATAGTATTATCACCTGTAATATGATTTTTAATAGCTCCGGCATAACAGGTTGAAGTATATATAACTCTTTTGCTATATGGAATTGTAGAAAGATAACTATTAATTTCGTCTCCATTACCATCAAGTTCATAGGTTGGCCATTGAGGATAATCATATGGATTTTCTGACAGAATCCAATCTCCTTCCCAAAATCCATAATAATATCCGCCATTGTTTTCAAAATTATAACCATGATCTTCAAAATATACAAATAAATCATCTTCCGGTGTCATTTTTATAGCTAATTCATTACAGACAGCTAATAAATTAGCCTTAGATGATCCTCCCCACACATCACATCCGCCATCTCTGTCCCAGTCTTTAGGGGTTTTTGTATAAGCAGTTGTATATTCAAATTGAGGATTAAGAAAATCTTGAGGGTCTTGATATTTTGCTATACAAAAAATTGCATCATTTTCAGGTCTTTCCCAATAAGGAGAAGCATATTTCTCTTTATCGATCAAAGGTGTATATTTATCATAAAATGGCATATTATTCATATAGTTGGAGCCATCAAGTAAATATATATTTTCTTTATCATACCCGTTGCCCCTCAAAGAAAGCCATATTTCTCTAGATTCAACAGTGAAAGATAGATAATTCAGATAAGGACAAAATCCAGAACTTACCATTACGGCATATTTTTCAGCCTGAGCAAACGAAGATAAGCATAACAACAACGACAACAACAATAATAAAATAGTTTTCATTATCTATTTTTCTTTCTTTTGCAAACAAAAGATGCAAAGCCGATTCCTATTAAAATACAAACAGAAGGTTCAGGAACTAAAACACTTGGATTAACTCCTTTTCCCCAATTAGCTAAAACTAAATTAAGGTCTTCTCCTCCCACAAAACCATCATAATTAATGTCTCCTGGTAATAATTCTAAAGCTGAAGATGTTCCCCAATTAGCTAGAACTATATTAAGGTCATCTCCACCAACAAAATTATCGCCATCTATATCTCCTATAACAGGTCCGTCATAAAAATTACTTTGACTTGTTAGCCAATCAATACCAACTAAAGAAGGATCCCAATTCTCAATAACTAAATCAAGATCTTCTTGAGTAACTATTTCATCATTATTAAGGTCTCCATCCCACCAGGTAGCGTCTGTTAGCCCTAAATTATTGTAAACAATAACCTTATCTAACATGTTAATTTTGCCATCCATATTAACATCACCAACTAAAGCTTCAACAACATATGTAGTTTCTGCTATGTTGTCATCATCAAATAAAATGGGATACTCCACATATTCACTTCCACTCAAAGGGGAATATTTTTCGTTGACGTAGGTGTAATCAAAAGCCTCTTGCCATGAGATTTTGCCATCTCTATCTAAGTCTGAAGCTCTTGATACAAGAGAGTTAGCCCAGCAAATGTTGAAGCTATCTCCCCAATGCATTGTCTGGTCCGGTATTTCCATCTCCGACGGCGCTGTGACATAATAGGTAGGAACCGTAGTATACCCATAATTATCTTCATCAGTTTGGCATACGAAGATTGTGTTGTCGCCCGTGATGTGGTTTTTGATAGCACCGGCATGACAGGTGCTGGTATAAATAATCCTTTTACTGTAAGGGATTTGTGCTAAAGCAGCATTAATCAAATCTCCATTACCAATCTGTTCAGGCAGTAGAAAATCAGGGAACTGTTGTTCATCTGCTGGATAAACTATCCAATCACCAGCCCAAAAACCATATATAAAACCTCCATTCTCAGGATAATTATTACCATGATCTACAAAATACACAAACAACTCGTCCTGTTCTGTTACGACAGAGGACAGGGTATCACACACAGAATAGAAATTAGCCGCTAGTGCTCCTGCATATATATCACAGATTCCATCTCTGTCCCAGTCTTTGGGTGTAACAGAATACTTCACGTCATACACATATTGAGGATTTGTATAAAACAAAGGACTTTCCATGCTGCCAATAAAAAACATCGCATCTCTATCAGCACGTTCCCAAAATGGTTCTGCATATCTACTAGCTATGGTAGGGCATTCATATTGGGCGTAATACGGAATATCATTCATAACATCCGATCCATCTAATAGATATATATTTTCTTTTTTATATCCATTGTCCTGTAAATTTAACCACATTTCTCTTGCTTCCACGGAAAAACTCATATAATTGGCATCAGGAACGTATCCTGAGCTTACCATTACAGCATATTTTTCAGCCTGGGCAAACGAAGATAAACACAACAACAACGACAACAACAATAATAAAATAGTTTTCATTATTTCCTTTTCTTTCTTTTGCAAACAAAAGATGCAAAGCCAATTCCTATTAAAATACAAACAGAAGGTTCAGGAACTAAAACACTTGGATTAACTCCCTGTCCCCAATTAATTAACAATAAATTAAGGTCTTCTCCTCCCACAAAACCATCATAATCAATGTCTCCTGCTAATAATGAAAACTCTGAGCTTTGTCCCCAATTAGCTAAAACTAAATTCAGGTCATCTCCACCAACAAAATTATCGCCATCTATATCTCCTAATAAATCTTCTTCGTACAAATTACTTTGTCTAGCAATCCAATCTATTCCAACTAAATCAGGATCCCAATTAGCTAAGACGGAATCCAAGTCCTCTTGAGTGACTTCGCCATCTCCATTAAAGTCTCCATCCCACCAGGTTGCTTCTGTCATCCCTAAATTGTTATAAACTAAAACTTTATCTAACATATTGACTTTACCATCTATGTTAACATCACCTTCTATAGCTTCAATAACATATGTAGTATCAGCTATATTATCATCATCAAAAAGAACAGGAGTATTGTGATCAAAACCAGGAATATCAATATAAGTATTTATTACTGGTCCATATGGATCATTATTATAAGAATAATCAAAAACCTCTGTCCAAGAAATTTTGCCATCCATGTTATAATCAGCTTCCCTGGTTCCAATGCCAATAGCAGTTGCGTGACCAAAAGAACCTCCCCAATCTACTTCTCCATCTCTAGGCCCGCCAACATAACGAGTAATAGGCAATTGTAGACTAAAATTATCTTCTGATGTATTACACAAAAAAATAGTATTATCACCAGTAATATGATTTTTTATGGCTCCAGCAAAACAGGTTGAAGTATAAATAATTCTTTTATTATAAGAAATTTGAGATAAAGCAATATTCATTAAATCTCCTGTAGAGGGATCTTCTCCGCCAATCCAAGAAGGCATACTTAATATATTTACATCCCAATCACCATCATCCCAAAACCAATATTTAAAACCTATACCATTCTCAAAATTACTGCCATGATCCCTAAAATATACAAACAATTCATCTTCTTCTGTAACCATAGAAGCTAATTGGTTACAAGCATTTTCAAAATTTGCCCATGTTGCTCCACCATATAAATCGCTTGAACCGTCCCTGTCCCAATCATGTGGAGTTCTTGAATATCCGTCACTCTTTCCATAACCATCTACTAAAACAGGATTGTATTTTAAGGTATAATGCGTTCGCAAAAGAAATATATTATCTCTTTCTGGAGGATTCAAATAATATGGTGTTCCCCATTTATCATATAAAGTTGGTCCGGCTGTTTTGCTATAATAAGGAATATTATTCGACCCATTAGCTCCATCTAATATTAATATATTTTCTTTTTTATATCCAGAATCTAATAGCGATAACCACATCTCTCTAGATTCAAAAGCATAATCAGTAAAATTCATACTAGGGCTAGGTCCTGAACTTACTAATAAAGCATATTTTTCAGCCTGAGCAAACGAAGATAAACACAACAACAACGACGACAACAACAATAATAAAATAGTTTTCATTATTTCCTTTTCTTTCTTTTGTAAACAAAAGATGCAAAGTCGATGATATTTGTACCCTTTATAAATAATATATTTTTAAAATAAACCCTTTTTTATACGCAAATAAAGACAAAATACAAAGGGGAAAAAAAGAAAAAATCGTATTATAATAATACTAAAGGATCATTATAATGTCAGAACAAAAATGTAGTAATATCGGACAAAAAAGAACTCCTAATGATTGGAGCGATATCCTTTCAATAGAGTCGTGGGATCGCCCCTCTGGAGTCTGGGCAGACTATAACTCAAGATATAGAGAATGGCAAGGTATGGTTGTTCTTCATAGACAAGGTTTTGTAGCATGTGAAGATATACCAGATAAACCTGATATCAATGATTATACAGATTTAAACAAAACAATAACGATTGATCATATAACAACCATTCAAGGATATTCTATTTAATAAGTAATTAATCCCTTATGTAATTTTGAATGACAATTTAAACATAAAATATCACATTTGCTAATTTCTTCTTTAATTGATTTCATTCCATATCTCTTAGCAGCAGCTGAATGAATTGTAAATCTTTTTTCTTCAGGATCTCTATGATGAAATGACAAACAAACTGTCTGATTTTCTCCACAAATTTGACAAGAGTGTTTGCTTTTATAATTTTGTATATAGTCTTTTTTCTTTTTAACTTCTATTTTTCTTCTACGACTACGACTTAATTCTTGGTAAAAAACACAACCGCCTTTTTTCGCTTAGACAATATAGATATCTCCTAAATAATTTTATTTAATGAAAAGAAAAGAGAATACTGACAGAGAAAAAAGAATGTGTTAAATTTATTTATACTTTTTATAAACATATTTATTCTATTTATATATTCAAAAACTCTTATTTTTTACCTTTAAAATATTATATTTTTTATAACAAATGTGTTTTAATTTTTATTATACTTTGTTGTAAGATCCTGTGGTGTTAAAGGCAGCATAGACGACTCTAAATCGCAAGGTCATGGTTCGAGTCCATGCAGGGTCATTTTAAACAAGGAATAAATAATAATATATAGAAAGGAATAATATGCGATAGGTATATAATAAAAATTCAACTCCATATCTTTATGTCATTACTCGACAAGATCTTTCTGTGAAACAACAGGCTGTTCAATCAATTCATGCTGTTATAGAGTTTACAAAAACATTTCAAATATCTCAAATACATCCTCATGTTGTTTTATGCCATGTCAAGAACGAATCTAGTCTTTTTACAATTGCTCACAAGCTAGAACAACAAAACATTTTATTTCAATTTTTTCAAGAACCAGATTTAAACAATGAATATACCGCTATAGCTGCCGGAATAGTATATGGCGAAAAAAGAAAATTATTTTCAAAATTAACATTATTTACAGGAGAAAAACAATGACAGAAACAATTAAAGAAAAGTTAAAACAACAACAACAAAACTTAGATACGATGAATAAGATTTTAATACAATATCCAGATATTAAAGAAAACACAGATCGTTGGGGTAACGTAAGATTTTATTCTTCAAAAGTTAATGCGATAGCTGATCAAGTTTCTTTTTCACATAGTTGTGGCTGTTGTCTTGATGCTTGGTTAGATGCGTATCCTTATATAGAAATAGATGACATAAAAATATATAGCGATCCTCTGCGTTTCGGTATTGGACGAAAAATTGGATATGATGATGATGATGATGATTATTGTGAAGGATATCGTACAGATCGTCCAGATATCAACTGGGAAGACGATTTGGAAAAATCCAACATTTCCCAAATCATTATAGATAAAATACAACAATTTTTTGAAAACCAAAAAGTAGAAAAAGGAGAAGAATAATGTTAACAAATCAAGAAAACATTCATCAAGGTAAATATGGCTATTATCCATGCGACAAAGAAACATTTTTAAAACTTAAAGCTTTATATAAAGAATATGTTAAAGCTCAACACCAAGGAGCTGCTTGGCATCGTTGGGCAAGAAAAAGCCCTAAAAACAGAATCATAAAACACTATATTAGCGATGAAGTAAAAGGAAGAATATTAAAATCCACAGAGATGCAAAAAGAACCTAAAATTTGTCCATATTTTTTAGAAATTAAAGATAATAAACCTCTTTCTAATAATGGGTTGAGAGGGGTAGGATCAAGAAATAATAAAACCTATTGGACTGGTGCTATGTATAGAGATTCTATTACTAATTTCCTTATATTCCCTAAACAAGCATATCGCTATAGAAAATCAGAAAATGGAGGCGATATCGAAGTCTTACATTATAATTTAGCAGAATCCTATCTCAATGCAAAAAGACCTGTTAAAAATATAGAAGAAACACAACCACTAACAATTTCATTAAAGGAAATAGACGAACTCTATCAACAAGTTTTTAATGATTAAGTTTTTATTTTAAAAGAACAAGAGTAGATATATTAACGCTGCTCTTGTTCTTTTTAAAAAATCTTTTCTAAAATTAATGAATAAAGGTTTCTTTCAAAGCAGTTTTATACCAATTGCTTTGATTAAAGCAACCTTGTTTATAAAAAATCTCAAAGAATAATTTTTTGGAAAATACATAACTTCCTCTCAAAGAATCAGTCCATGACATTCCTTGTTGCCAATAAGTATTTTTAGGAATTTTGCCCTGCTTTGAATCAACCCAATCTTTTACTTGTTGAACAAAACCATCAACATCAACACCATAAGATGTATTTTCAACCATAGCTATCGATTTACCATCTTTATCTTGATATCTTCTTATTAAAACTCTTGCTAATGGTTCTTCTATTTCCTTGTCATCATTATTGATTAAATATGCAATAAAACCTCCTTCTTCAAGTTCTTCCCACACTTCATCACTTTTTTCTCCTTTTGCAAAATCCATACAAGAAGTCCAATTCCTATCAGTAGACATTTTAGCAATATCATGAGCATCTTGAGATATAACAATTGATGTGTCCTTGACATTTTTTAAGCTTCTAAAACTAGAAGACATAAAATCTAATTTTAAATATCTATAATATTCAGCTAATCTTCTTCTTTCATTATTTTGTTCTTCTTCACTCTCCGGGCCTATTTCTATGTTTTTTGTATCTTGAGATTGTAATAAATCTAAAATTTTACCTATTCTCATTTTCCGACCATCTTTATAAGCATATCCAGCTCTATAGTCTTCATTGTCTGTTTTCCAACCCTTTTCAGCTAATGCCTGTATCAAATCTTGATCTGATCTTTGTAATGTGTTATTTTTTTTAAAAGGAATAAAAACTTTTTCTTCCCCATTAAACCAAGAATCAAAAACCTTTTCTTTATTATTAAACTCTTCTATTTTATCTTTTATATTTTCATAGTCTCCATAATATTCTTTATAACACTCATCACACAGATAGCCTTCATTGTCTAGATACTTAAAATCTTCTGCATATCCAGCTAATCCACAGTCAGAACATACATCTATAATTCCCTTGTTTATGCAATCAGAACAATAGAAGTCTTTATTATCGTAATCTCTTGTATATAAACTAGGATATCTATGTTCTGATTTATATAATGGTTGCTCACAATAATCACATTTTTCTGTATCTTTAAAGCAATCTTTACAGACAGGAACTTCGACTTGTGTTTCATAATTATATGATTCTTTAATAAAAGAATCTATATCATTAAAAATAATTTGAGGATTTTTAATAAATGACAATACTCCACTATAGTGAGCTTTAAAAACGTCATTAGAAATGCCTTCGTCATTTAAAATCCTAAATATAGGAACAAGCCATGAAGATGCTCTTTTTGATGAAGTAGCTTCATATGCATATGGGAAAGGAGAAGCTCCCCCTCCTGCTAAAGCATATACATATGGAGCTAATGAAGTAATATGATTAAGAATATCTTTAGCATTAGGAATGTCTATGTTAACAAAATCATTGTATCTGCTATTCTCTTTCTTTTTCTTTTCTTGTTCTTCTTCTAGTTTGTCTAAATAAGGATTTAATGAATTTGCTAAATAAATTGCTTCTCTTTTAATAGAATCAGGGTTTAAATCAATTTTATTATAAAAATATTTATTTTTTTCTTCTTTGCTTATCATCCAATCTTCGATCTCATCAGTTGAAATCTTTTTATTACATATGCCACAAGTATATAATTGATTACGATCAGGCTGTTGTCTTTCAATAACTGTTTCTGAAGAAGACTGCCAAGGATAAAATAAATTACCTTGTCTCTGTGTTTGTTTATACCAATTCATAAAAATATCCTATTTCTTCATTTAATTTATAAAAAACATCATTAATCCTTCATATATATATTTTTTCTTTCATAGTCATATTCAATTCCAAAAGGAAATTCTTTATATGGAATTGTTTTAATATTTATATCTTCATTTATATCTTCATTTATCTTATTATATAAAAAATCTATACTTTGTTTTGTTAATTGAACCCCTGGGTAGAGCTGAATTAATAAATCTATATGATTATCTTTTTTTGATAAATAAAAATTGCCAGTAATGCCAGATGCAATATGATGATCTATATATAACAACTCTTTAATATATTCTGGAGATATATTTTTCTTGTTCTGTAAAGTCAAATATTTGTATTTCCCAAATGCAATAACACAAGGTAATTTTTGAGTTGGTATTAAAGATTTTTGATTGAACTTTATTAATATATTAACTAATTGTTCATAAGATAATATGTCTATTATATCATGAGTATTATATCTAATCATTGGTATTATTCTATTCGGATCAAGGGTGCTAATTACAAGTTCTTTTTGTCCATCTTCTTTAGGAATTGCTTCTATAAACAATTTAGATGGATAATATTGCATAATATTAGGATATATCTTTTGATCACTTCTATATAAACAGTTACAAAATTCTTTATTCGTATAAGCAAAACGTCTTATTCGAGCCGTTTCGTTATTTTCGCTAAAAACACTTGCAGACAATTCTGAAATACCAAAATTAATCAAAACTTGACCTGTATCTAGGTTGTTAGCGTCTATATCTAGTAAATGTTCTAAATATATTTTAAAACTTTCTGAAATATATTCTCCTCCAGTAATAACATTAACAACTAAATCTTTCCAAGGCACATGATACTGGAAGCCTTCTTCAATCATTTTTTTTATTAAACAATGTTCACCAACTAATATAAATTGATCAAATTCATCTTTTAATTTTTTAATAAGAGAATAAACAACATCTATGCGTATACTTGATTCTATTTTAGGAAGCATACGAGTATAGACTTTTACACCAGAAGGTAAACAATTAATAAATAGTGTCTTTTTGCTTAAAGCTTTAAAGCGGTCTTCTAATAAGAAATCAACATTTAATGCATCTTTAATAGCTTCTTTCCCTGTTTCTACTCCAAAAGAAAAAGTTCCAGAATGACCAGAACTTGCAAAAAATAATTGAATATCATCAAATTTGTTTTTTAAGCAAATGTCTTTTAATGAATATGAAGAAAAATATGATTGCTTATCAATAAAAGGAACATGTTGTACAAAATCTTTAACGGTTTTAATGTCTTGAAAATATAAATGATTTGTTATTATATCATTATACGCTATTGATGATTTAACTGCTTTATGAAATGATTTCAATAATGCCTTATCGCCAGAATGAGCTATTTCTATTTCATTTGTGTTTTTTAAAAAGTTAACAATCTTTTTGTATTTATACAAAACAAACATATTCTTTATTTTAGATAAATAAGTCATTTATTGTTGAAATTTCTTTGACATAATTTTGTAACTTGTCTATTTGTGTCATTGTTTTTATGCATTTATATCTAATTGCAATATATGTTCATCATTACTACCACCTGTTGTGCCCCATTGCATCTCTAATAATTCATATGGATTTTCTTGACGCGATGATCCTCGTATAACTTTACATCTATATTTAGGATCTCTATTAAATAATAAATAACCAAAAGAAGCATGTCTTTTAGAGCAAATCCATAATAATGTATTATTTTGAGAAACAGAAAATGCAATAGGGATAACAACTTGAGCTATTTCTTTGATCTTTTTATTGTTTTCTTTAGCTTCGTTTTGTCTTAATAAGTGTGATATTTCATAAAAATCTTTAGGCATATCTTGTGTTGATAGTAAATTATATATAAAAATATTAGATTGTTCTTTTGGCAAAAGTTTAAAAGTAAACTTAGTGTCAGAATTGTCAAAATGAGCATTAAATGTAGCTAAAAATCTTATCATTTTTTTCTTTTATATAATTATTAATTATATTCATTTTAAGCTCTTTAAAACTTATTGAGCAATATGTCTATCTTTATATGTATACAACAATTATCATTAAAATACTTTATTTTTTATGGTCCCTTCAAAAGATTATACTAAAATTAGAAAATTGATTACTTTTGGACAAAAAATAAAATGTTTTGTGTCTTTGTCTTGTTTGAAATGATATAAAAGAAATTTTTAAAGTTTATAATTTCTTGTTTGAGCGTAGTTTAACCATAAATTGCGTATTTTGTCTTTAACTGGAATAAGAGCTTCTTTGCCATGCTTAATTTCAAAATCTTTAAAATACATATCTAATATTTGATCTATAATCGTTCTTAAATCTTCTCCTGTTTTTTTAGCTCTATATGCTAATGATACAACCCAGGCTTGAACTTCTTGAGGATTAGATAAATAATTTTCAGCTTGAGTCCATGGTTTTACTTCTGATAATAAAGTTGATTTTGCACTTTGAAATGTGTCTGTTGTCAAATGCTCTAATTCATGACGAATTACTTCTTTAAGTTTCCAAAATATATCGTTAAATGTTGTTTTTGGATATAAATCAATATAAATACCAATGCTATCTTTAGCGGCTTCACCTGTTATATAATAATTGTTTTTAAATTGAAATGGCTTTTTATGAAAATCAATAGAAATTCTTGGCCATGATATCTCAGGATTATTTTCAGATAAATGTAAATCGCGTTCTTGTAAATTTAAAAATTCTTCTTTGTTATCTGTATTCATGAATTTACGAGAAGCCTTGCCAATAGCACGAGTTATAATCGTTGTCATGCGATTAAGCTGTTTGGCAGATTGAGCTGTTTTATACCAATTCATTTTAATGTCTTAATTAATCCCTTTCCACTTATATGTATAAAAAGAGCCATATATCCTTTATGTAATATGGCTCAAATAAAAATTTATCTAATTAATTTTTTCTTTTTTCTATAAACTTTTCTTTCAATTCAGGAAATATAGATAAAATTTCTTCTTCAAAAGGACAACTTGAACAACACTTAATTCTTTTACTGTTTAAATTTTTTCGGCATAATTTAATATGTTTTTGCAATTTGTCTATATCCATTCTTTATCTTCTTCTTTTCTTTTTTTGAGGCTCCCATTCGCATATAAAACCTCTGATTCCTCTATCAACATTATTTATTGCATTAATGCCTCCAGATTCATATGTTCTACCATAGTTAGCAGAATTATTCTTAGGAGCAACTGTTCTTTTATACCACACAAGTTTTGATAGCGGAGTTCCTTGAGATCCTCCCCATCGCCAATCGCCTTCTTGATGAGCATCTGTAGCCCCTGTCCACATACACGATATGCCACTAGACGCTCCTTCAAAAACTAAACGCCTTTCTATGTCAGTTTCAAAATAAACTAAATGACCTCCAAGTTTACGGCAAACCTTATCAGCATTAATCCAACTTGTATTACCTATTACAGTAAGATAATAATGTCCAGGAAATTCCTTGAAAGACCAAGCAATATTTTTTAAAGTAGCTATTTCTGGTAATACAGGATCATTTATTGGACTCTCTTCCAATATCTTTATATTTTTTTGACACTGATCTGCCAATATTGTAAGTTTTTTTCTTTTTGCGTCATTATAAAGATAATTTAATTCTTTGATAGCCTTTGCGTTACTCTTTTGAATTGACAATTTCCTTATATTATTTATTGTTTTCATATAAGTAACTAATTGTTTTTGATATTTCTTATTAGCTGTTTCTTTAACTAATTGATGTTTTGTTAATATCTTTACAATTTTTTCGTCTGTCTTGTCTTCTTTAACTGTTTTGTCAATAGCTAATGCATATGACATTACACATAGAAGAAAAAGTGCTGTAAAAATGTGTCTTTTTTTGTTCATGATAATTTCCTTATATAAAATACTCTTTCTATATTATATCACAAAAAAAATATTATACTTATAAATTATCTCGTTCACATTTTTTTTTCATAACTACTTTTCCAGAATTTTACACTAAAAATAGAAAAAACTAAATAATTTTGGGCAAAATAAAGAAATGTCTTATAGCTTGTAGCCTTTTGCTTGAGTATAACTTAACTATAATTGGCGTATCTTGTCTCTAGTCGTTGTCATATTACTGAGTAGCCTAAGCAAATCTATACCAATTTATTTCTTCTTCGCCGTTTTTTTTCTAACTGCTATTGTAAAATGAAACTTGTGCCCATCACCCTTGTAGCTCTTAGATAATCCATACTTCTGTCTCAATCTCTCTAACTCAGGAGCAATTATAGAAACAAACCAAACTCTATCCATGTCTTTCCAACCGTCCGGCTGAGTTGAATAAAATTTATCTAACTTAAAACTAAATTCCTGGCCAAGTTCTTTAATGTCTATTGCTTCTTTAAATTCGTCTTCGTTCATTACACTTATGTGAGCACCTACGCTGAAATCATTATTATCAAAATAAGGAGGCTTTTCAATGTCATCTTCGTCAATTAATGTGTATAAACCATGAACAATATTGTTAGATAA
>Ga0114918_10000318_pt1 | contig 41022 bp, 20 predicted proteins | sample LantaG_FD_87015 | JGI IMG/M metagenome (GOLD analysis project Ga0114918, IMG submission 87015) | Deep subsurface microbial communities from Baltic Sea to uncover new lineages of life (NeLLi) - Landsort_02402 metaG | ecosystem: Environmental > Aquatic > Marine > Oceanic > Sediment | place...
CCGAACGGCTTGGGCGGCCTGTAAGGGTCCGGTCTTACGGAAAGGTCTTTCGGCATGAGCCCGATTTCAACCAGCGGCCGGCAACCCGACGCCGTGACAGCGTCCATGATTCCATCCATAATTCGCCAGTCATATACCGGCCAGCCGTTCTCGTCTTCGGTATAGACGTTTGTCGAGCTCCATTTCGGAGTGGCAATGCCATTGCCGCTGTTGAGCAGAAAATGCTGCCGGAGGTAAACCGGCTCGGGATTAATCTGTGCTACGGTTCTCATCAGGGCTTTGCAGTCGGGCGTTGTCGTGTAGTTGCATTCGTCGTAGCCATAATACTGCCAGACATGCTTGAGCGGTTTGCCTTTCTGTGTAGCATCCACCTGAATCGACACAGCCTCCGGATCGGCGCATACCCTGCCCACAAGAACTATAATCACCAAACAAAGCAAATGATATATATGTTCGACGTAGAATCGAGTATTCACATTTTTCCTTCCGAATCAATCCAATTGAGCAAGCATTGTTTTAGCACCCAAATGGTCGGGGCCGGCTTCAAGAGCCTGATTAAATTCCCGCCGGGCATTGTCCTTTTCATTGAGTCCGAGGTAACCGAGCCCGGCCATGTAGTGCGCGTCCGCCAGCCTGGATCGCTGGGACTGCTGCTCGCCGAACTTGGCGAAGAAATCGATTTGCGAAGATGTTCGCTCAAGCGCATTTTTCCCGGATTCAATAAGGTCCCTGAAAATTCCTTCAACATCCTCATTCTTGCCGAGTTTACGGAGCGAAAGCGCCTGGTAATATCGCTGGGCACTTCGGCCGCCTCGCGACCGGCTTGCCGACGACGATTCCGTCCAGAACTGCTCAGCCTGCTGCTTGTCAACAAGAGCTTCATAAGCCGTTGCTATCCAGTAGGAAACCTCCGCATCCCGGCCGCTGCCCCTGCTTCTCGATGCCCGAAGGTTTTCGGGAAACTCGACGGATGCCTGATAGTCGGCGAGAGCTTCTTTGTACCGGCCGGCGGCAAAGTGCTTATGGCCGCGGAGCAGGTGAGCGTCAGTCCAGCAATCATTCACATTGAACCGGGCGCCGCCTTCCCAGATGTTGAATCTCCGCCCCTGCATCAGCTCGATTGCTTCATCGTATTTTCCCATGTTCACTTTAAGCGAGATTTCACGGGACAGAGCATCATCCCTGTCGATAACGGCCTTATGATTCTTTTCGAGAATCACCAGCCGCTTCTCCGGAGCGGTGCCCGCCGCCTCGTAGAGCTGGTCAAGCTCGAAGAAATGGATCGCATACTTACTGTCGAAAGAGACGGCTTTTTCCATGCTCGCGATGGCCTTGTCGAGTTCGATATTTTTCTCCTGATGCGAATAGGCGATTGCCAGGTTGCGGTACACTATCGGGAACGTGGCGCCGAGCGAGACTGACTTCTCCCACAACTTGACCGCCTCGGCGGGCTGCCAGTCGAACAGCAGGTTGCCGAGATAGTAAGGCGCCATAGCATCGTTCGGCCTTGCTTTCATTGCCTGCTGAAGAATTGCTATCGCTTCATACTGGAACGGGAATACGTAGTCGGGCGACATTTTCACGGCAAGGCTGTAGTATTCCGAAGCCTCGCGTGCCTGTCCCATTTGCCGGGCGAAATAGCCCAGATAATAATAGATCATGGGCGAGATTTTTGTTTTTTCCGGGGCTCTTTCAATCAATTGCGAAAGCACCTCGGTGCCGTCCCGCCAGAGACCGGCGTTGAAATATTCCGCGGCCGTCTCCTGGGCCGTCGCCGGGTGCTCATTCATTACCGCAGCCATAGCCTTCGCAATCATGGGACTCCTCATCAGCAGCCACTGTTCGGCCATAATTCGAACATCGAGCGGATCGGCCTTTCGCGAAGCTGATACCAATACATTGAGAGCATTTTGCGGTTTACCCATGTGGCGCAGCACCGCGGCTTTCAGATTCATCGCCCTGATGTTCAACAAGTTGGCTTCGAGCGAGCGGTCCACAAAATCGAGAGCGGCGACCATGTCAGACCGCGAGCAGGCTATCTCGGCGAGCGAGTAATATCCCGCCGCCCGCCATGCTGCGCTCCAGGTGGCTTTATAGAAATTGTCGAAAGCTTCTTTGTCCCTGCCCTGCGCTTTCAAAGCCACGCCGAGATAGTAAAAAGGCTCGCCGTTTTTCGGGCTTGTGTATTTTGTTGTGAGCCGCTCAAGCGCCTTGCGGAAAAGATTCTCGGCTTCCTCGAAACGCGCGCGCTTCAGATAGTTGATGCCGAGAGCGGTGTTCACGCGCACATCGCCCGGATCACGGCGAAGGGCCTCCAGCCAGTATGGGTCCGGATCGAAGGCCGGGTTGTGGAACTGCTCGATCCGCAGGCCGGTAAGATACAATTCCTCGTTGGTTTTGATTTGGTCCGGTGACAGCGGCGCTTCGACCGATTCGGGCATCGGCTCGGGCTCGAGTTTTATCGGCGAGTAAGCGACCAGTTCCTTGCCTTCTACCAAAATTGACGCGCGGAGATCATGCTCATCCATGCCTGCCGGGATTGAAACCTGCTTTAGGTAAGACTTGCCGGGATTTATAGCCACTACCTCCCGGAGCAGGACTTTATCCGCCGCCTTGAGCACAACTGTCGCCGCCTCATGGGCCGAAGTAGTGTAGAATCCCACATTGGCGATTCGGCCTTCGACCACGTCGAGATTCACAGCGGCGTCGAGGTTGGCGTTCTTCACGCCGGCGATGTCACGGAACGGATACCAGTATTGTTTGAACGATTTGACTTCGTAGGGCTGCATCCAGCTATAGTCCGGCTGATTGTCCGAATAGGCACCTACCATCAGCTCGACATAGGGGCCGTCCTCATCGGTAAGTATGTCGTCCCACATCCGGCCGTTCGGACCGTTGCCCCAGGTCCAGAGTTTTTTGCCCGGCACAATATGGTGGTCGGCGACGCTCATTGTCCCGGCTTTAGCGCCGTGGTCGTAGCCGGCGAAAAAATCGTCCTCGTAGTTCCAGGCGAACATCGAGCATGAGGAGATATGGTTTTTGTACCAGCTCGCGTCCACACCGTCACGAAAGTCAGACCCGCTATATCTGCCGGTCGCTATCGGCCAGGTTGTAAACTGCCGCTTCGAATGATAGGTAACGTGCTGCGTGCTGGGAGGAAAAATTACCTGATAATTCTCATTTGCGTGAACCGCCACATTGGCGAAACAAAGCAGGGAATTGACCACCGGCGTGCGATTAAGGATTCGAAGGGAAACTTCCAGATAGGATCTGCCCGGCCTGAGCGTATAGCCGACGGCCCACCTCATTCGGTGGCGTACTTCAAGCTCACCTACCCAGATGGTCTTGCTGCCGTCCTTACTCTTTTCAAGGCGATACTGTATCGGGATAAACGTGCTGGCCCGATGGTGATGCGGGATGTTCCACTCGACGCCTCCGGATATCCAGGCGCCAATCAGGCCAATCAGTGCAGGCTTGATAACGTGCTGGCGGTAAAAAAAGTTGTAGCCATTGGTTTTATCGACGCCCTCGAAGATGCGGCCGCCTATCTCCGGAAGGATGCCGATCCTCACGTATTCGTTCTCGATGTAGACCATTTTGTAGGTCTTGTCCTGCTTAACGCCGGTAAGCTTGTCATAAAGAGGATAGGGATAGACCCTTCCCTCGGCCCCCTGGGAGGCGCTTCCGAAATAGAACATCGGATTGGGCTCGGGTGCTCCGGCCATGTAAGTGGGAATTACGATGTCCTGCTCCCATATCCTGACCTCCGAATCGCCGGCGGCATATATGGAAGATGAACTGACGCCGAGCAGCACACCAAGACACAGAAGTAACGATAATTGAATTCTTTTACGATTCATAAGTTTCTTTCTCCAATAGTATTGCCGAAGCATCGGCTTAGTTTATTACCGGCCCGGCCGTGTCGAGGGCGCGAGCGCCCTCGAATCGCGGGCTGGAAGCCCGCGACACGTAGAGTTTCAAAATGTTTAAGGCTTCTTCTGGTACACTCTCACATAGTCGATCAGGAACTTCTGGGGGAAGATACTTTCGTCAATTCCCTTTTGACCGCCCCATGAACCTCCTATTGCCAGATTGAGAATCAGGTAGTGCGGCTGGTCAAAAGGCCAAACGTCCACACCTCCGTGCTCGTTGCTGAAAGAAAAGTATTTATGCTCATCGAAGAAAAAGTCCATTGTTTCGGGCGTCCATTCAATGGCATACGTATGGTATGATGCGTAAGGTTTGTCCGCTTTAATCTTCGAACCTTTTCCCGTGCCTTTGGTGTGATTGTATTTGGCCATGTGGACATTGGCAAAAATCGTGTTGGGATCGAAACCGACGTATTCCATAATATCGATCTCGCCGCACCTGGGCCAGCCAACCTCCCTGATGTTCGTGCCGAGCATCCAAATGGCCGGCCACACACCTCTTCCGGCCGGCAATTTCGCTTTGACCTCAATACGCCCATGAGTCCAGCTCGCTTTATCCCTTGTGATAAGACTGGCGGAGGTATAGTCCGCTTTTTCACGCGAGCTTCGCGATCTTCTTGACGATGAACCGGGATTGTAATCCGGATTAGGCCAGTCTTCTTTCCTCGCCTCTATGACAAGATGGCCGTCCTCAACCCGGGCGTTTTCCTTTCGAGCATTAGTGTAATACTGAAGTTCCTGATTGCGAATAAATCCCTGTTCGTAACTCCATTTCTCTTGATTCGGCAGCCCGGTATAATCGAACTCATCCGACCAGACAAGGGACCATTCGTTCGCCTGCACCAGGCAGGGCCACAGCAGAATAAATACCAGACCATAAATCTGTTTTGTAAAGTCATGTAAGTTCGTTTTCATAATAGCTCCTTTCTTATTAAAATTATGCTCAAATGAGCAGCTAAAGTTTTTTCTGCTCGACTTTTTCAATTTGTGTATCCGGCACCGGTTTACACTGATGGGTTTTGAAATTTTCTACATTTTTCAACACAAAAACTGCAGCGCCTTCGACATGCTGCGCCGTGACATTATTGAACTCCGCATTTTTTGTATCTTCGAGCATGAATGCCGGCCGGAAATCGTCGGCCATAAATCCAACGTCAACGTTATTCAGCTCAATTCCTTTGACATGACGGATAAAAAACCCGTAGGCCGGAATATCGCCAAAATTTCTCGGGTCGGGATAGCCATCTTCAAGCCCCGGAACCATCACCCCGGCCTGCTCTTTCGCAGCGCCGCCTTTGACCAGTATCCGGATATTGCTAAGTTTTACATCTTCGATATCGTGGCCGGGAATGCCCATGATGAGCGATCCATAGCGAGGTTCCGCGTTATATACTATGACATTACTGATATTGATGCGGCGTAGTTTGCCCACGGCAACGCCTTGGGGGCCGCGCATGCGCCGACCCAGCCGCAGGAAAAACGGAGAATTCGTAATGTCCCGCATGGTGATATTGCAGATTGTGACGTCTTCGAGCAGTCCACCGTCCACCGTCTCCAGCGCAAGCCCGCGACAGCGTTCGAACACGCAGTTGGAGATGGTGATGTTTTTGAATCCGCCGTTTGATTCTGTACCGAACTTAATTCGCCCGGTGACGCCGCCGCGGTCGGGCGCCTGCTGCTGCGTGCATTTGAAGGTGCCGTCCAGAAACGTGCCCTCGTCGTATCCGGTGACCTGGCAGTTGGTTATCGTCACATTTTCCGTAGCCCTGGCATAGCCCAGAGCGAAAGAACTCTTGAGAACAATGGCATCGTCGTTGGGCGAATTTATAGTGCAGTTCGAGATTCGCACGTTGCGGCAGCAATCGACATTGATTCCATCGCGATTGGTGTCGATCTTGATGTTATCGATTGTGAAGTTATCCACACCGGTCGGCAGGATGCAAAAATGGCCGCCCATCAGGAACGTAACATCTCTGATAATAACGTTGCGGCAGAGCTTCAGGGCGATCGCTTTATTGCCCGCCCCTTTATCGCGCGGCTTGTCCCATTTGCCCAGGCCCTTGCCGTGGATCATGCCCGGACCGAGGATGGAGATATTTTTGAGTCCCTCACCCCAGATCAGGCTGTCATGCCAGTGGCTGTGACCAAAATCCTGGTACTTGTGCTCATCTCCCCACGGATTCGGCTCGACAGGATCATACCCGCCCTGCTGGCCCGAAGTGGCGGCCAAAAGTGTAGCACCGTGATCGAGATATAATGCAATATTGCTTTTGAGGCGTATAGAAAAGCTCAGATATGTGCCCGCCGGAAAGTAAACGGTTCCGCCTCCGGCAGAGGCCGCTGCTTCTATGGTTTTGTTGATTGCCGCCGTATCGAGCGTATCTCCATCGCCGGCGGCGCCATATTTCTTAACATCGAAAGTTTCAGCACAAAGCTGAGCCGATAGTAGGCCCGTTAAAATAATGGCAACACGCAGTACCAGCTTGCGTTCAGTCATAAAAACCGCTCCTTTCTATCGAAAGTCTAATCACCAACACCAACCAATACTATCTCGGGACGGGGCGGCGGCGCCATACCTTCGCCGAAATAAAATCCGGGTTGAGTAGGCTGGTTATACGCTACATTCTGCCAGGCCACGCTCAGCCTGTATACAGGGTCGTGCATCAAGGTATAGAACCGGCGGTTGGCAGGTATTGTCGTCGTAAAAATCCGCAGCTCCGTGTTATCGCTCGTTCGCAAGATTACTTCTTCCCTCCAGTCGCCCATAATATCGGCATGGAGGCAGGGATTGGATTTTGTCCCGTTGTTTCTGACGCAATCGTAATCTTCACCTGAAAGCAATCTTTCTGTCGTGTCGTTGATATAATCCCACTTATCGATTCTGGCACCGTCAAGGATTTCGCGAACCACATCGCCGTCCCACCATATCCCCATATTACACGACCGTGGTTTGGAATCGGAAATCTTCTCGCCCTTGCAGTTATACAGGCCGTCAGAATTATTGGCCCAGCACTCATATCCCCGATGACGCGGATCGATATCCAGAGACACGCCTCTTCCCGGGTCCTTCAATTGCTGTGACCATATTACCTTTCCCGTCGCGGCGTCACGAAGGTTGGCGCCGTAGGGGTGGCTGGGTCTTTCGTGAATAGCCCACACTTCCAGGCCCGGCCTGTCCGGATCGATATCGGACAGATGCATGGCGTCTCCATGCCCCATACCCGTTGTATAAAGCCCCGTCCCGTCATGATCTATCGCACATGCCCCGTAGACGATTTCATCTTTACCGTCGCCGTCAACGTCACCAACGCTGAGATTGTGATTGCCCTGCCCTCTGTAGTCTCTGTTGCCGGGAGTGCCGTCGTCACTGTCAAAGGTCCATACCTGCGTCAGTTGGCCGTCCCTGAAATTCCACGCCGCCAGAACCGTCCTGGTGTAGTAACCACGGCACATCACGAGGCTCGGTCTTTCGCCGTCGAGATACGCGATGCACGCCAGAAAACGGTCTACCCTGTTGCCGTAATCGTCACCCCATACATCCTTGATCTGCTGGGGCGTCGGATTGAGTGTCTCCGAATGGCGGGGAGGGATATAATCTGTCGTGACAAGTGCGGCACCGGTCTGGCCGTCGAATATTGTGAGAAACTCCGGCCCTTCCAGAATGTAGCCCCGCGAATTGCGATAATCCGCGTTGGCATCGCCGATGACTTTGCCTTGTCCGTCGATGGTCCCATCCGCCGTTTTGCAGGCAAACTCGGCTTTGCCGTCGCCATCGAGATCATAAACCATAAATTGAGTATAGTGGGCCCCTTCACGGATGTTCTTTCCTAAATTAATCCTCCACATAAACATGCCGTCCAGCTTGTATGCTTCGAATATGGGCTCACCCGTTGTCCCGCTTCGCGAATTATCGCGGCCTCTCGGCGACTGGTGCAATACGATCTCATACTCACCGTCACCGTCCAGGTCGCCAACCGAGGCATCGTTCGGAGTACAACCTTCGGGAGTCTGCAGCGGGATTGAGATGTATGGTTGAACCGAAGCGTTGCCGCCCAGCGTAAAAGCAGTACACGCCTGCTGCTCATCGTCCAGCACGGGTTTGACGAAATAAGAATTGGAACGGCTCAAATCGACGCCGGTATCGATATAATTTGTGCTTTGTGTTATGGGCTGATCGTTCAGTTTCACCGACCGGCCGCCGCCGGTAATCCGGTAGAGATTAAAAGCGATATTGTCCGGGTCGGTTCCCAACATACGCCATCCGACATATACCTTTCCATCGCCCTGATTTATCGCGACCATGCCGCGTCCCAGTTTCTCCATCTGCCGCTGTGCCTGCACAGAACTGGTAAAAAAAAGCATCGCCCAAATCGTCAAAGCTGTCATTGTTTTATAAAGTGATTTAGTCATCGGATTTTTCTTTTCTGGAATTCGTGTTCACTTAACGGCTACCGAAACAGAACAGGTGTTTGAAGCCTCGCACAAAGACCCGGCCGTCGCTGATCGCCGGTGAGGCATAGCACGACTCACCCAGCTCATACGTCGCGACTCGCTCGAACTGCCTGCCGGGCTTGATCACGTTCACCTGGCCGTCGTCGTTAATGAAGAAGACCAGTCCACCCACCAGAACCGGGGAAGCGTGATGCCGGCCCAGCTTCTGTCGCCAGAGCACCTTACCTGTGGCGGCCTCGTAGCAGAAAACCATACCGCCCCTGTTGATGCTGAGCATGAAATCCCCCGCAACAATCATAGAGGGGACATAAGGGGCTCCCTTTGTGTCGGACCAGGCGATATGGGTCTCGGTGACATTACCTTTTCCATCGGGGCGTATCGCAAGCAAGACGCACTTGGGCCAACTGCTGCTGATGAAAACCAGCCCAGCCTTTTCGCTGTAGACCGACGTGGAGACGAACTCCTGCGAAGGGCCGTCAACCGTCCAGAACTGCTCGCCGGTGTCTGGGTCGAAGCTTGCCACGCACCGGTCGCCGCACTGAATCAACTGAGTACGCCCGGCCATCTCACGGATGAACGGGGCGCTATAGCTGATCCCCTTGTTCGTGCGATTTTTGCGCCAGAGTGTCTTTCCATCAGTGCGGCCCAGGGCGATCAGGAAGGAATCGCCTTTGCCATCGCCGTCGATGATGACTTTGTCCTTGAACAGCACGGGCGTGTTGCTAAATCCCCACTCGCCGGCATGTGTCCCCGGCCGGATAAGCCAGAGCTGCTTGCCGCTGGCCAGGTCATGCGCTGCGACAATGATGTCGTCGCCGACCCGGAAGGTGACATAGACTCGCTGTCCGTCGGTGGCCGGCGTGCCGGAAGCATAGCTGTTTTCCTTATTAATTTTTTCTAAAGGCCCCTGCACGACGGTCTGCTGCCATAGGATCTTTCCGCTGGTGCGGTCGAGACACAGGAGGATGCGTTCCTTCGTTTCAGTAATGCCGGTAACCGTAAACACGCGATCGCCCCAGACTATCGCGGAGGCATGCCCCTTGCCGGGAAGCTCGGTTTTCCAAAGCGCGCCGGCAGGATCCCAATTGGTGGGAATGTCCTGCTCGATACAGGTGCCGTCAGCGCGCGGGCCCCGCCAGCCGGGCCAGTTTTCCGCCCGCGCAAAATTCAGTGAAAAAAACAGAATGCCAATCATCAAAGTCTGATAGCCAAACAATGATTTCATTTGTTCACACTGAATTGTTTGTTGTCTGTTAATACTGTGCATACTTCTCCTAAATCTTTTCAATCTGAACCAACACCAAGGTAATAGCTGGTCATGGGGTAATGAGCATAACCCATTGACCGATGTGTCACGTCATTGCGGTAGAGCGGATCCTGCATCAGACAGACGCGGCGGTCGGCGGCTGGGATGATTGTGCTGTAGATACGTAACTCGCCGCTGGTATATACAACAATTTCCTCGCGCCAGTCGCCGAGAATGTCGGCTATTTGCTGCACGCTACCCGGGATGTCGCTTAATTTATCGCCCTTCCATTTGGAAATTCTTCTTCGACTGCAAATCTCCCGCAGAAGATCTGCGTCCCACCATACGAGAAAATCCTGCGGCGGGATCGGGCCGTCCAGTTTTTGGCCGCCAGCCGTATAAAAATGCCTTCCGCCAGCACATTCCATGCCGGGATAGTTCGGATCGATGTCACCGGCAATTGCCAGGCCGAGCTCGTTGTCCCGGTTCGCTTCCGGAATCCCGAATATGAGATTGCCGGTACGGGCGTCCCACAGGCCGGCGCCGTTATGTGGATGCGGCTCCTCGAAGATATACCAGACCTCCAGGCCGGGGCGGTCCGGATCGATGTCACCCAGGTAGAACCTGTCGCCGTGCCCGTACCCGGTGCCCCACATGGTTCGGCCGTCGTTGTCTATCGCGTTGGAGCCGACAAGAATCTCATCACAGCCGTCGCCATCAATGTCACCTGTTTTGATGCTGTGCTGGCCCTGCCCCTGATACATAAAAGGAGCCCTCTCGTTGGTCCATCGCCAGACTTTTTCGAGCTTTTTGTTCTTCAACACCCAGGCGTCCACTTTCATCATGCCGTAGATACCGCGGACAGCCAGCACGGCGGGCGTTTTGCCGTCCAGGAAGGCCACACCCATCATATGGCGGCTCGCCCGGTTGCCCGTATTGTCGCCCCAATCCTGAACCTTGCCGCGTTCGATCCAATCGACCCTGTCGATTTCCTTGCCGGTCTGGCCGTCATACACGGCGAGATACTCGGGGCCCTCTAAAACAAAACCGGTTTTGCCGCTTGGAAACATGTCCTCGGAAGTAGCGGCATAAGGCGCGGTCCTGACACATACCTCGGCCTTATTATCGCCGTCCAGGTCGCGGACAACCATCGGCGTCCACCATATGCCCATATCGACATTCCAGCCCAGATCGATTCGCCACATGAACTGCCCGGTCCTGCCATCGTAGCCGTCATACTTGTATGTGCCGCGATTCGGGCCGACTCTGCCGGGATCCTTGCCGCCTCGGGGGTGCTTGACGACGAAATCATAAACACCGTCGCCGTTCAAATCACCAATGCCGACGATCGAAACTCCTCGAACATCTTCTTTCAGCTTGATAGATTTGTACTGCTGCGCCGGCGGATTCGCCGGAAGTTCGGCCCGCTCACAAGCCGCCTGCTCCATGCCATCCAGCACCGGTTTGATAAACCATGCGTTCGGCCGGTCCGAAGGCGGATTGGTATCCACGAAGTCCGTCGTTGTCTTAATCGGTTCGGCATTGAGCTTGACCGGATCGGCGCCAGCGGCAGAACGATAAACATTAAAAGCGATGCTTGCGGGATCCGTCTTTAGCAGCCGCCAGCTTAGGTAAACCTTTCCGCCTGCTATTGACGATGTCAGCATTCCGCGGTTAAGCTTCTCTTCGATCCGCTCCTCAGACCAGCCTAATACCGCATTCGGTTCATATAACGGATCCATAGTGTAAAAGTTCAGGTTCGGCGGTATCTCCTCGGTTGTAAGCTCCCTGAGCCCCCGGTCGATAGTCTCCGGCGGGCGAGTCGAGCTTCGCCTTGGCCTCCTCTGATTCTGTGCTACGACGCCGGAGGCCAGAATGCAAACCAACAACACACAAAGCATAGCTTTTCTTATCACGATCTATCGTCTCCCGAATACATTATCGATTCGCCCTCTTAACCGGCATATTGATAAAGTTTCCTCCTCTATCGAATATGAACTTAACTTACATCAACCGGAGTCCGGACATGTTATAGCCTGCTTGATAAGCAAATTCAATAAGCTGCTATAAATCCCATACAAGAATTCACTTTGTATTGCGACCTTTTTTCGCTGCTTCAGGGCAGTGCTCCGACTCGCGGCCATCCATCCTCCCACACCATCGTCGATATTTTTAGTTCGGACCTGCCCGTCTGCCCGTTATAAGCGTGGAACAGCAAGAAATCTCCGCCGGATTCCTGCAGCACGGCCGGATGTCCCGGGCCTCGCCAGTTCGGACCCGCCGCTTCGATAACCAGCGTCCCGCCGCCATCGGTCATGAGCTTGCCGCTTCTGTCCACGTACGGGCCGGTAATCTTGCGGGAACGTCCGACCATGACTTTGTACGTACTTTTCGCCCCGCGGCAACAAAAATCGAAAGATACGAACAAGTACCAATAGCCGTCATGACGAATGATAAACGGAGCCTCGATGGCGTCCGGCGCCGATTGTGTCTGATCAGAATCCGTTCGGGGACGGCTTGCCAGAGAGTACAGCGTGGCGTCGTAAGCCGAAAGCTTTCCGGTCTCGGGATCTACCCGCTTCATTTTTATGCCGCTCCAGAAGCTCCCCCAGCATAGCCAGATATTGCGTTTGTCTTTTATGACAAGATTGGCGTCGATGGCGTTGAAATTGTCCCTGCCTTCGTACGACCGGACCACGAGTCCCTCATCAACCCATTTGTAATCAGGATCGTTCGGATCGAGTGTTTGATTGGTGGCTAATCCGATGGCCGAATTGTTTTTGCCGAATCTGGAAACAGAGTAGTAGAGGTGGTACTTGCCATTGTAGAAGGAAATATCCGGAGCCCACGCACCTCTGGCGCCGGGGATTTCTTTTAACGCCCACTCGGGAAGCTTGTCGAATACGTTCCCGCACAAAGTCCAGTTGTACAGGTCATTAGAGCATCGAATGGGTATGATACCCGGTCCTCGCCGCCTTCCACCGGTCGAGAATACGTAGAAGGTATCGGCCTGCCTTATGACGGCCGGGTCATGCACCCTTAAATTTCCCTCAAGTTCGAGAACTTCCGGATTTGGCGGAACTTCGAGTGCTGCCGTATCACGACAGGATGTCCCACCCGCAAGAACCGTCAACATCACGGCGTAACAGACAGCGGCAAAAATTGTTTTCAGTCTCGCGCTCATTTTGCAGTCTCGGTGACAGCTTTCAGGTTTATGTAAGTCGGCTCGTCGCGCCGGCAACTCAGCCAGGCATCCTTGGATTCGAGTTCGACAACCTGGATCGAGCTGCGCCTTTGCTGGTAAGCATCTTCTTTTTCATTCGGGCCCCTCCTGCCGGGATGCGTGAAATAGAACAGGTAGGCTCGGTCTCCGGAGACAACCACGTCCGGATGGCCGCCCTTGACCTGGTCGTCGGGGCCTTGCCCGGGCTCTTGAAGCAGATTCTTTTCCTGCCCTGTCCACTTCAGGCAGCCCTGCGATTTGTAAATGCCGAGGCCCTTCCAGACGTCGACGACCATCCAGTAGCAACCCTTCCAGTGGAAGACCTTGGGGCCCTCGCCCGGGCGCTCGCCCATCGCCTTGCCTTTATTGAACCACTTGTACAGGTCGGGACTGTCGGCATAGTAGATCGATTTCCCATCGACCTCGTTGTTGTACCACATACGCCAGGTTCCGTCCGGCAGCCGCATGACGCAGGCGTCGATGACCCTGTTGGAAGAGAGCTTCAGCACGGATTCGAATTTCCAGTTCAGCAGGTCCTTACTGATAAGGTGGATGATGTCACGCGTACCCGACCAGTCGGTGTGCATCCCCGGCACAAAAGTCAGATACATGTGATAAGTTCCGCCGTGCTCGATCACCTCCGGCGCCCAATAGCTGTACTCGCCCCGGCCGTAGTTGATGTTTGCTGTGCCTCGGTATTTCCACGTTGCGCCGCCGTCCGCGGACTCGGCGATGCCGATTTTTGTGCCGTGGACCCAGGAGACGCCTTTTGTATTCGGCACGTTTGCTCTGCGATTTGTGTAGAACATGAACCATTTCTTTTCGGCGCGGTTCCAGCAGAGCACGGGATCGGCCGCTCCATCATACACGGGATCGCGAAAGAACGGCTTGTCAGCGATCCTGCCCAACGCTGCCGGGCCATCCGGCACCAGTTGCTCCGCCATGCGCGGTTCAACCTGCGTCAACTCCTGCATGACCAGATGCGCCATCATGCGGGCGCCATTTTCGTTGAAGTGCGTGCGATCATCCGGCGTGCTCGCTACCACGTCGTTGGCGGCGGGACCCAATTGTTCGTAGAGCCTGCCGCTCGAAGCGTTCAGATCGATCAAGCCCACTTTCTTCTCGGCCGCAACCGCCTTCATTGCATCCGCATAGATAATCAACGTGTTATTAAGCCTTCCGTCGGAGCCGTACGTTCTCCGCTGCACCGGCGTCACGAGAATGGGTGTTGCACCGATCGCTCCCGACTCGTCGATATACCGCCTCAGATAGTCCCGGAAATCCGTGGCAGCATCTGTAGCTTCCGGTCTGTCGGAGTTGTGCGAATCATTATGGCCGAACTGAATCAGCAGAACGTCGGGTTTTTCCTCCAGCGTTTTGGCCCAGAGTCCCTCGTTGATGAATGTTTTGGTGCTGCACCCGCTCCCTGCGAGATTGATCACGCGTACCGTATCCTTGAAATAGTCCTGGATATAATGTCCCCAGCCCCGGCAGGCATGGTCTGGAGGATATTCACAGACTGTCGAGTCGCCAATAATAGCCACTCGCAGCGTCGCCTCGGCCGCGCATAGTGTCGTGACGCAACCGAACAACAAGACCAGCAGGATAAACTTACTCGTTAATGCAATTCGTGTCTTCTTCATTCTCATTCAGGGCATTCGTTTAAGCCCTTCCCATCGCACGTTCCATTTTCCATTGTCCGGAAAACCAGGCGCCGGACTCTCGGGGCAACCGTCCCAGCCCGCCGCCATCATTGCAACCGCCGAGAGCAGCCCGCCGTTTCCGGGCAAATATAACGGCAGCCGGGCCGACTGGTAGTTGTGCCCGCTGGCCAGGTACCGGTTCTTCTGCGATTCGATAAACAGGGCGTCGATCGCTTTTTCCGGCTCGCCCAAACGGGCCGCCGTCATCGCGAGCATCGGGTAATCCCAGCCCCACGTGCTCGGCCAGTCCCATTCCTGCATCACGTGATCCAGCGTCCGTTTCATTATGTTCGGATCTATCAGCGGTGTCGGAGGCACGAATCCGAGTGCGGCCACCATGGACGGGTGGTCTTTATAGATTGTGTAGGGCGGCGTTTCGATTGCGGTATAGACGCCGTCGCGGATAGTCGGCCGCGAGAGCTGTTTTATCACACTGTCCCAGTTTGGGTCACGTTTAAGACCAAGCCGCTGCCGCCATTTCTGTGCCGTCTGGAGTCCCCAGTACCAGTAAGCCAGTTCGAAAGTCGGGTTGAGATTGCGGGCCCTATCGCGCCCATAGCTTTCCTGCGCCGGGATCATCGCCGGCCCCAGCACATAACGCTCAGACGCCTGGTCCCACACGGGATACGACGCCATGAACTCAGCGGTCTCAAAGACAATCCGCCTGTAACGTTCAAGGGTCGCCCGGTCCTGATGAGCCCTGTAGCACAGCTCGGCGTAGTAAATCGGATGCGGCTGCTGCCAGATCAAAAACACGCCGACCGTGCTCGGACTGTCCCTGCCGTCGGGCGATGTCATCTTCGGCCAGCGAGCACCCTTGTAGCCCTGAAGCTCGGCGGTGGCTTTGGCCGCCGGGAGAATCGACTCGTACCAGGGCAGGCTGCGCTCCAGCAGCTCCAATCTGTTCCAAAGTGCGAAATGAACTGCGTGCCACCAGTGCATCTCCAGGTGGAATTTGCCGAACCAGCTATTATGAACCAGCCCCGTCTCCTGCGGCGGCGTCGAGCCAGAGCAATTAATCGCCGTAAGGTATTGCGAGAGCACCACCCTGCGCTCAAGCTCCGCAGCGCGGGGATCGGTACATTCGGAAAAATCTATCGCCCCTCCGCTTGTCCAGAACTGCCGCCAGTGACTTGCTGCCGCTTTACGGACCGTCTGAAAATCGGGCAGCGGCTCGTCGATCTTTGTCGGCGAAAATCCGAACACAATTTCCAGCGATTGACCGTCCTCTTGGTGAATCTCATATTCGTGCTGTGATTTGGCTCGAATCCCGCCTCCGGCCGAACAGGCGACGCGGACATAGTAACGGTCGGTATCGAGTATCCGGGTTAAATCGGCCAAGCCGCCGGCGATTTGCGGCCGGGTCGTATGACGGTCCGGATTATCCCAGTCCGCCGCGTTTCTCCAATCTTCCTTGCCGTAAGGAAATGCCAGCGAGACCGGCAGCCGGCCTTCCGGCAGAAGCGCCGATTCGATGCGAACCGCTAATAAGTCACGCTCCGGATGACAAACGGTCATGACCTTGACGGGCCGGTCGTCAATCCTGAACCTGCTGCTCAGCAATCCGCTCCACAAGTACAGAGTCTGTGAGGTATCGGTCAAGTCCTCGATGCCGGCGGGCGAGCCGTTGGATTTGGTCAGATCAAAGCCGATTTGACCAAGGTGCAAACGATGCGGATTGGCGCGCAGCCAGGAAGCGGCGGGCGAATATCCGCCGGGGAAATTTCCATCCGATGCATAGGGCACCTTCCGGCCCGCGACATCATAATCCTCCAGGGCATCCGCCATCCGATAGCCTTTCGGATTGGGCGACGTATGCCAGCCCCACTGGGACTGAGTAAACAGCGGCATGCCCTGCTGATGATACCCGGCGAATGTTTGCAGACCCGTAATATCGGCGGTGAAAGCGAACCGGCCGTTGCCGACGCTAAGCGGAGTCAGCGGGTCGGGCTTGTCCAGCGTGACATTATGCCGGCTGACCAGCGCATGGCGGTCGATTTGTTTATTAGACGACATAACCGCCAGAACGTCCGGCCGTGCATGTTCGGATTTCGATCCGCCTACGGCCAGGCAGGTTCCAACAGTCACGATAATCAGCAAAAAGCTGCTCTTGATAGAAATATGCTTCAGAGAATCCAAGGCTGTTTAGTCTTTCGAGAATCGGCCCACGAAGCCGCCGCCGCTGCTCATCTCGATAGTGAAAGTATCACTTCTATGGGCGGTGCTGTTCTTCAAAACAACAGCGGCGGCGTTTTTCTTGTCATCGCAAACCAGTGACGCGTTGTATTGTCCCTCACCGAGAAACGACAGTGGCACCTGAATCGTCCTGGCCTGCGGGCCGCACATGACGGCAAGGAACCACGTCCGGCCGGTGCGCCGCGCGAAGACCGCCAGCTCGCCGATGGCGGATTCCGGCAGCACGATGGTCTGGTCCCACACGGCGGGAATGCTTTTGATTACGTCCACCGCCGGATTGTCAAGAACGGCCTGCGGATGCGCCGCCACAGTCAAAAGCGGGCTGGCAAAGATGGCCAGGCTGGCGATCTGGTGCGTCCAGGTTGTGTCTTGGCGACGATCGCCGAAGTGCATAGTAGTGTAATCGGCATGGCCGGCAAGATAACGGGCGAACGGCAGAATCGTTTCATGCCGGGCACGCTCGCGAAGCGAACTGCTTTCCATGCCTCGGACCGCCTCGCGAACCACTTCATTGGGCCATGTGCGGGCCCTGCCGGTCGGCTTGTTCGCCCCGTGGAAATTTACCACCATCTGACTTTCAGCGGCCTTCCTGAGCAGGGCCTCGTAATGGTCGATTACTTCTTTGGCTTCGTGATCGAGAAAATCAATCTTAGTGCCGGCGACTCCGAGTCGGTGCAATCTCGTGAAGAACTCCTCGCGCTGCTCCGGCGTGCCCAGTTGGTTGCTGTGTTTCCAGAACAATAAACGTACGCCCTGCTGCCTCGAGTATTCCACGATATCCTTTATCTGCTCATCGCTCCACCTGCTCCAGAAACCTTCGAGTATGTGATATTCGTAGCCCAACTGACCGGCCATTCGGGAAAACTCCTTCATGCCTTCGAACGAGCGGTCACCGCCGTCAAGGTAGCGCCATACAGCCCGTCCGGGTTTGACCCACGCAGTTTTGATGCCGTCGGGGAAGTACCTCGGGTCGGCCGGCGGGCACAGGTTGGGGATAATCGTACTGTTGACAAGCGTGTTTAAGTCCCGACTTACCATTACAACGCGCCAGGGAGTCGTGATCGTGCCGCTGACCGGCGCCGGCTTGCCCAAACGCTTAGCTTGCTCGCGCCCGTAGCGCAGCTCGTACGGATAGTTCAGCGGCTGGCGATGTCCGAGCCCCGTGACAAGTCCGCGTCGGCCGTCGGCCTCCAAGGCCATGCCGGCATAATCAACCAGGTTGGCCTCGGTAATCGAACCGTAGCCGGCATCGCCCGGCAGCTTGAATGTCACGGGCGGCCCGGCCCATTGTCCCGCCGGCACGTCGGAAATGTCGTTCTTCTTATATGCGGCCTCGTAATGCCCGCCCAGGTCGTGGTACCAGAGAGTCGAACCGGCCGGCACGACGAAGGTCGTATACTCGTCCGGCACGCGCGAGGCGCTTTGATCGCCGCCGATTACGTGACGGAAGGCCGCGCCGTCGTTAAAGACCCGGACTTCCGTCACGTAATCGGTGAAAGACAAATCGTGCTGCAGCGAGATTTTCGCACCGTTACATTGATTGACCGCCGTATTATGTGCGCCGTGCCAGGGATAAGTTTCGTCGATTTTATAACGATCCACATTTCCGAAAACGACGCCGGTGGAGAGATCATAGCCATCCAGATTCATAACGATCGTGGATGGGTCGATGACCACCGTGTTTCCAAGCGTCAGCGTGAAGCTCAGACGCTCGGCGTTGGGCAGAATCGTCAGCTTGACGTTCCCATCCGGACTAACTACCCGCACCTGTTCCATTTTTACCCGCTGTGACCGTCTCGTTCTCTGAGTCTCCCCTGCGAAGCTCGTCTCCGCGAAACACAATGCCGCCACCAAACCAACAGCCATCATCAACATGCCGTTTCGGCAGCTTTTTTCCTGCATCGCCCTGTCTCCTGTAATTTGGTATTTTGATACCGTCTTAACTTTCCTTTTTCCGGTCGGCGAAGTTTAATAAGGACTCAGATGCCGGCCATTCACCTCGTTATGAATCATCATCTTGCAAATTCGAAATGATAACGGCCTGATCCGATTTGCAGATTGACCATCCCGTTTTCAGTCCGCCCGACTATGACATCGTCGTTTTCGGATAACAATTTTCCCGATTCGATATCCCTGGTCGTGTCCCGCGCAGGAATATGCACCTCGGCTTTTGAATTTACCGGGACCTCGACATTCAATATCAATTTGTTATTCTCGATGCGCCATTCCGACGAAATTTTACCGTTCGGAGAATCATAATGTGCTTTAGCCCATTGAATATTGCCGACGAAGGCGGGTTTTATTATAACCTTCTCGTAAGCCTGAGAATTATCAGCCTGGCTGATTCCCGCAAGCCCGCTATAAAACCACTCCATGATGTGCCCGAGCATAAGGTGATTGTTCGAGACCTCTTCAAGGGCGGCCCAGGATTCGGTTAACGCCGTAGCACCTTTTTTGAGTTGAAAACCATACCCCGGCACGTCATCGCGGTAATTCATTTCATATATCAGCTCCGAAGCTCCCCCGTTTTCCAGTGCCATAACGAGATAATGAAATCCTACGTCGCCGGCCGTGAGTGCCTTCCCGGATTGATTGATAGAAGATACAAGGTTATCGAAAACTTCTTTGCGATACCGTTCTTCGAGAAGTCCCACGCACAAAGGCATGGCCATAGCCGTTTGGCTGCCGGTCGAATATATTTTTGTCTGAACGTTAAAGAATTTTTTATTGAATGCATCTTTGACTTCTTTCGCCAGCTCAATAAGCTTCACGGACTCATCGTGGTACTTCAGCACCTCGGCCATTTTACCGAGCAGAACGATATCGTAGTAATAAATGGCCGTCGCCGTGAGCTGCCGGGGGGTCAGTTGCGCCTCGCCGGGGAATTTAGGCCCGAGGTCGTACCAGTCGCCGAGCCCGTGCGACAAAATATGATCGTCCGATTTGCCTTCGAGGTAATCCACATATTTTTTCATCATCGGCCAGGAGTTTTCCATAACGCCGCTGTCGCCGTACCATTTGTAAATTAGCCAGGGTAGTATGACGGCGGCACTTCCCCATTCGGGCGAGTCCCTGAAACCCCCTTCAAACACCACGTATTCGGGAGCAATGTCGGGCACCAGGCCGTCATCCGTCTGGGCGTCCATCATGTCGAATACCAGTTTTTTATACAGATTATACAAATCGAAATTATAATGTATCGATCCGCCCATCAGATGGGTTTGCTCCATCCAGCCAAGCTTTTCGCGGTGCGGGCAATCCGTAACCACGCTTTGCAGATTGCTCTTTATCGCCCAGTTAATCAGGCTGAATATTTTGTTAAAATGTTCGTTCGAGCATTCGAAACGGCCGATTTGTTCCGTTGAATTTCGTGTATGAAGAAATTTCAGGCTCAGAATCTTCGGCATATCAACCATTGTCCCGGCCTTCTCGGGCGCAGCGCCTTCCACCTGGACATAACGAAATCCGTAGTAAGTAAAACGGGGCCTCCAAACTTCTATGCCATCGCCTTTTAATATGTAGGAAAAATAATACGGGCTGCCCGAAGCCTGCTGATTCACCAGTTTTTGCCTGTCGATTAATTCGCCGGGAATCAATTTTATCTCCTGACCTCTTTTTCCTTCCACCTTCAATTCGATAATACCCGAAGCATTCTGACCAAAATCATAAAGATACGTATTGGCGGCGGGCTCGATGATTTCTTTCGGTTCAAAAATCTCTTCGACCTGCAATGGGTAATCAATTTCGGGTATCAAAATCCCTTTGGGCGCCCTTACGGGAACGGCATCGTTCCACTGAGACTCGTCGAATCCCGGCTTGTCCCAGCCATTCTGCTCCAACCGGGCGTCATAATCTTCGCCGCCGTAAATGCTCGTAAAGGTGACCGGCGAGGGCGAAGTTTTCCAGTCCGGGCCTGAAACGAGCGTTTCGGTCGAACCATCGGTGTATATGATTTTCAATTTGCAGATTAATTTCGGCATCCCGAAGGCAACCACCAGTTTTCTGTACCTTTCGCGGTTGACGTTATAAAATCCGTTGCCGACAATAACACCGATGCAATTTTCCCCCTTGTTCAGGTTTTCGGTGACATCGTAAGTATTATAAAGACAGGTTTTCTCGTAATACGTCCAGCCCGGTGTCAAAAAGTCACTGCCGACTTTCGTGCCGTTGATACTCGCTTCATAATGGCCGAGGCCGCTGATAAAAAGCAGGGCTTCGGCAACCTGCTTGCGAACATCGAACTGCTTACGAAACAAGGGGACTACAGGCCTTTTGACCCCTTTGTCTCCCAATCTATCGCCATTCCCGTGAACACCGGGGATTACCAAAAGCGATTCAGGCAGTTCCTCGTAACCGATCCACGCGGCATTATCCCAATCTCTTTGACCGAACACGCCGGTTACAAATTTTCCCGTCCGGCTCCATTGCGACTCTTCGTTGTTTTTATCCCGGACTTTTACCCGCCAGAAATAAGTTTGGGCGGACCGCAACTCTGTCCCTTCGTAGGGAACGAGGATGTTCCGCGAACTTTGAATTGTTCCGGAATTCCAGATGTCGTAGCGTCCCGATTCGAGGAATTCCTTCTTCGAAGAAACAACGATTTGTCTGGCCGTCTGATGCTGTCCTCTTTCCTGCGACGTCAATTCCCAACTGAACCGGAAATCTTTGAGCGGCACTCCCAGCGGATCGATTCTGTTTTCGCACCTTATAGATGTAACGCTTACCGTTTCGGCGATACACGGACTCGAACGAAACAATAAAACTGTGCTTACGCCCAGCACAAATAAAAGTACCCTTAAAGATATCTTCGCAGCATTCATAAGTCTTGAAACAGGTCTCAATGTCATATTAATCCCTCCAACGGAATGCCCCGGTCCCATGATGCAGCCCGGACGACTGGTCTATTCGGCCGGCTCCTGAGTTTCTTTCACGGGGACTTTTGAGCGGCTCACCGGTTTACTTCGCCACCATGTAGCGAGAACCGAGCCGGAAATATTCATCCATGGCCCGAAGATAGCAGGTGCAAGGGCTACTTTCGCATTATCTGTTGCGATATCAGAGACAGTCATTGCCAATCCCGAAGCCATACCGCCGTTCTGAAGACCAACTTCTATAGCTACCGTCCGGCAATCAGTTTCACTCAAACGCGCTGCCCGAGCTCCCCAGTAACCTAAAACATAACCAATTGCATTATGCAGGATACCGGCACAAATCAGCAATGGACCGATTTTTAATAAATCCCCTGCTGAACGGGCGGTAATAATCGCAATAATAAAGCAAATCCCAACCATGGAAACTAATGGCAAAACCTTGTCCATCCAGTGTTCGGGTCCTTTTAGCATAATTCTTACTATTAACTGTGCAAAAGCCACAACACCTATAAGCACAAATCCGACAACAAATCCATCTTTTGATAAAGTCACCCACATATCTTTGGCTACCTCAATATGTAAGAGCCCCGGAACAGGAGTTACTTGCTGTAACTCAGTATTACCAACAGTCAGCAATGAGTCGGGTGTATAGTTAATCAATATAAAGGATCCTGAAACAGCTATTAAAACTATCACAACCAGTACTATGCTGTTAAGGGAAATTTTATGTTTGCTATATAAAATGTAATGTGCGATCAAACCTGCTGCTAACGGAACAATAATCATATTGAGAATAGAAAACATCATACCTAAAAAATTCACCTCGATAAACTCACCTGCTAATGTTTTCATCAAAAACGGCGTCATAAGCGGAGAGACTAAGGTCGAGCATGATGTCATTGTCACCGACAAAGCAACATTACCACCAGCCAGGAAGGTCATCAAATTTGAAGCCACGCCGCCGGGGCAGGAGCCGATTAAAACTATTCCGGCTGCTATCTTATCGTCAAACCCAAAGGATTTTGCCAAAGTATATCCAACCAGCGGCATTATTGTAAATTGCAGTATCAACCCTATAAAAACCGCCCAGGGCATTTTTAACACCCTGCCGAAATCAGACAGACTCAGGGTCGTTCCCATACCAAACATGATTATCTGTATAAGCGGAACGATAAGAACCTTCAAATTGAATCCATACCAGGTCATAAAGGCAATGGGATAAACCATTGAAACCGATACGAACGCAAAGACCCATGCAGTAAAAGAGAAACTCTTCAATTTAGAATGGCTCATAAAAAACAGAGCCAGCGAAGAGAACATTACAATAAGTATAGGCCCAATATAAGACCGACGGCTCGTGACCAGCATAATGACCACTGCCGCCAGAAAAACCAGGAATACGAACTTGAAGTATCCCAGAAATGATTTTACCGTTTTCATGGTTCTCCTATTTCATAATTTATGATTTACAATTGATAAGCACCGCTCGGCTAAGCCGCACTCGTAAATCATAAATCGTAAATCATAAATCCCTTAGCTCCACAGGCGATCGTTGGAGCGGTCTCTGTTCCATTCATCGGTAGGTGCGAAGAGTTCCTTATCTCGCCCGAGATGTTCCTTTATAACATCGAGATTCAGTTCGATGCCCAGCCCGGGCACTTCCGGAACACGGGCGAAACCACCGGCGTGGAGCGGCTTTTCGATTCCTGTCACGAGGTCTTCCCACCAGTCGACATCGACCCCGTGGTGCTCCAGGGCAACGACATTCTCCGTAGCCGCCGCACAGTGCAAATTGGCCATGAAAGATACGGGCGTTCCCGCAAAGTGCATGGCCATAGCGATACCATTCTGCTCTGCGTAATCACCGATCTTCTTGGTTTCCAGAATCCCGCCGGCAGTGGCCAGGTCGGGATGCACCATATCGATAGCGTGCTCGTCGATCAACGGCTTGAAACCGTCGAGCAGGTAAATGTCTTCGCCCGTAAGCAGCGGCACATCGACAGCGTTTTTGATCTCTTTTAGCATGTCGGTATATTCCCACGGCACCATATCCTCCAGCCACGCGAGTTGGTAGGGCTGCAGGGCCTTGCCCAGTTTGATGCAGCTATTAACACCGATATGACCAAAATGGTCGGATGCTATCGGGACCTGCCAGCCAATCTGTTCGCGGACCTCGGCAAAACGCTCGCCCAGAAGTGCGGCGCCTTTATCCGACAATTGAATACCTGTGAAAGGATGTTTGCCGTTCCAGTTAGCCTCACTCGTCGGGTAGCTGAGCGCCCCGTCAATCCTGCGAATGTTCCGGATACCGCAATCATATTTAAGGAAAGTGAATCCCTGCTCGATTCTTTTCTTAAGGCCGCTGATATGGCCGTCAGGCGTATCGGCATACAGGCGGACCTTGTCACGGTATCGGCCGCCGAGCATCTGATAGACGGGAACGCCGTACGCCTTGCCCGCCAGGTCCCACAATGCCATTTCCACACCCGAGACGCCGCCTCCCTGCCGTGCGTGATGCCCAAACTGTCTGATTCGTTTGAATATCCGCTCGACATTGCAGGGATTCTGGCGCAGAAGCCTGCTCTTGAGGATGAGGGCATAATTCTCGCTGGCCCCATCGCGGACTTCTCCGTAGCCGGAGATGCCCTGATTCGTGTCGATACGAATCAGGGGACTGCGGAAAGGCGCCCTGTCAACCACGGCGATGCGCATATCGGTAATTCTCAGTTCAGAAGGGCTGGAGCTTCGATTAACATTCTGAGCGGCAAAGGCCACCTGCTCTTCTATAGGAGCACCGACCATGCCCGCAAGGCTCAGGCCCGCAAAGCCAGCTCCGGCACCTTTGAGCAGAGAACGCCTGGAACACGCCGTCTGTCTCTGCTGATCTTTTAGGTCTTTTTTCATAGTCATTTACCAGTTCCTTGTCTTTGGATTCAGCATATCTTCAATTACTTCCTTTGGCACAGGCAGTTTGTTGATGTTCTTTTTCAGCCAGTCCCGAAAATCATTTTGGATCTTGGACGACCATCTGCCGTCGATTTCTCCCGGCGTGTATTTGCCTTCTTTCAGACGCAAGTGCCCGAACATGTCACGCAGCATGATAGCCTCGGATTCGCTAACGACTCTCTCAGCCAGATGGGCCGGGATGAAAACGATGCCCTCTCTCTTGGCCAGCACAACGTCGCCGGGGCACGCCACGGTTTTGCCGATACGAATCGGCACGTTGATAGCTGTCATCATCACGTCGCGAAGGAAGCTCGGATCGGCGCCTTTGCACCATACGTTGAATCCTTTGATTTCCTCGATGCCTTCCAGGTCGCGGACACCGCCGTCGAAGATTACGCCTTTACCTGAGTTGGCGTAGATGGCGTTGCCGAGATTGTCGCCGATAAGGGTCCCGTCGACGACTTTGCCGAAGCAGTCCGCGACATATACGTCGCCTTTTTTCAGCATGTCGATCGGCCATGAATTGGAGCTTCCGATTCTGCCTTCGGCGCGTCCCTGCTGCATGATTAATCGATTATAATCCGGGTGGGAGGGCATGTATTGAGCGGTGAGCACCCGGCCAACTATAGCCTCATTGGGATACAAGACGAACCAGCCGGCGGCGTTTTCGTAACAGTTGCGGTAACCGGCACCGCGGACAATGCTCCAGGCCTGCGTAACAGAGACGTTCTTCATTCTCTCCAGAATGTCATCGGGGACATAAGGCCGGCCGTCTTCGGCCCGTGGGCCTCTCCAGTTCGGTGTGCACTGCAGCACGCTCTGTCGGCTGGAAATCACGGGGGCTTCAACGCCATCATCCGCTGCCTTGATGCGGATATTACGCCAGCGCACCTGGTAGGCAGGATCATCGTTTCCCACGGCGTGGACCTGCAGGCCTATGATGCCTCGGAGTGTCATGCTGTCTCTCAGGTCGATACAGGGAACATCGTTGATCCATGTTTTTATACTGTCGCCTTTACACTCGATGCGGAACTTGTTCCACTGTCCGTCCTTGAAAGCCTTGCTGGCGGCCGGGTCGGAACTTGTGGACGAAAGCATAAAAGCGCGGCGGGCTTCGTCGTAAATGCTGCCGGAGGAACCCGACTTCTCGGTGGCGATTTCCACCTGGTAACCATAGACACGATCCGGCGGCGCGACACGCTTTTCAGGCTTGCCGTCACGTCCGTTGAAAACAAACACTTTCTCCGCTTCGGCGATCTTACTGCGTATCTGCACGCCCGAGTTCAGCTTCGGATCCAGGAGGACCTCGAACTCCAGGATGAAATTGCCGTATTCACGGTCGGTGCAGAGGAATGAGTTGGGGCTGCCCTTGACGGTCGTACCGACAATCGCGCCGTCCTCAACCTGGTATTTGGCAAAGCCGCTGTGGATGGACCATCCGTTCAGGGTCTTGCCGTCGAATAGCGATACCCATTCATCCCGCTGCCGCTCCCTGGCGAAGCTCAGGCTCACCGAAACAAGCAACAAGACAATCAGGCAGAACATTTTTCTGTGGCTCATGAGAAACTCCTTTCCTTTATATGCAACAGAGGTCTTCACCCACGGCGGAGACCTCCTGAATCGTGCGCCGGGCGAACCATTTGAAGTTCGCCCGGCCGTTTATTTGTAAAACAGCATGATCTTTATTACTGAACTTTTCCGGTGGCCGCCCACTCCACGCCGCGAGCGATGATCTTCTGTACGTTTGGAGTCATCAGGGCCTTGCGGTCGTGACCGAAGGCGTTTTGGACAACTCGGCCCTTGCCGTAGCTCAGGGTGAAAACCAGCGGCTCGGTCTTCTTGCTCCAGTCGGAGTCGGCCTGCACAAGCACGTCAATCTTGTCGGTGCCCTGCAACTTGGCGTATAGCTCATCGTCGACATCGAAGTCCTCCAACCCCGCAGTAATAGGATGTTTCTTGTTGACCACATTTGCTTTAAAGACAGCTCGCGGGCCGTGGCCCGATGTGCCCATGACCCATTTGCGCCCGCAGAGCTTGCCGAACTCTTCCCACTTGCCGAACGAAGCGCTGGCGAGGTGCTGGACAAAGAAGCCCTTGCCGCCCTTGACGAAGTTCAGGAGATTCTCCTGGGCTTGCTCCGGAAGCATGGACACACGCCGGCTGAAAATCGTAAATACGATGACATCGTACGCCTTCAGCGCAGTCTCAGATTCGAGTATATACGGATCCTCGCAAACCCTGACGTCGAATTTTCCCGTCTTGACGAGTATTTCCCGCGTGGTCTCGGACATTTCGCGCCAGGGGTGAACATCAACATCGTCGCCGGTAATCAGCAGAACCCTGATCTGGGCCGGCTTCTCGGCCGCATTACCTGTCGTAGTGAAACTCAGCGCAACAATACAAATTATCGCTATAATAAAAACTGAACGTTTCATCTGATTTCTCCTTTCTTTCATAATACCAATTCTCGTTGTCTGCAAATCTGTTCAAGTTGCTTAATCATATCAGCCTTCTTGCCGTATGCAAGAAGTATTGCCGGACTGCTAATTTTTAACAGAGCTAAATTCGCCGGAGCATCAACCACATGCTGCAAATCTTATCGGCACCGCACAGTAACTTCCGCGGGGGCAAGATCTTCACTTTCAGCCGTTATACGCACTCTTCCTGCCTGCCCGTCTACCGTTCTGAGAATCAGCATTGCTTTGCCGTAAAACAGTTTCCGGCTGTCCGATTGAAACGGTTCGAGGGATAACGGATTACCGTTGCCGACGCCGGCTATCTCTGCTGGGCCATCGATTTTGAAACGAACAGAATTTTCCGCCAGCGGACAAAGTGTACCTTTATTGTCCAAAGCCTCGACAAGAATGTAGCAGAGGTCTTCACCCGTAGCGGCCAGTTTTCTGCGATCCGGCGTAAGGCGAATCTTTGCCGGTTTACCAGCCGTTAGCATTATCGCCTGGCCGATTTTCTTGCCGTCCTTATAAGCGACGGCTTTTAACTCGCCCGGCTCGTAAACCACGTCGTTCCAACGCAGGCGATACTTGTAGGTCACGGCATAATAATCCGACTCGACTTTTTCCGGATAAACGCCAAATTCCCGAATACTGGCCCAGGTTCCTCCACCCAGCTCGGTAAATTCAATCCGCACATACCTTGCCTGCGCATCGGCCTCATGGAATATCCGGGTCGGCCCGCCCCACCGGGGAGACCTGCTTGTGCTCTTGGTTACAATGCTCTGCCATGTTGACGCATCGGTCGAGACTTTTATTTCATAGCTGTAGTTCTTCGCCTCTTTCTCAAATTCGATAGCCAGATAGCGGATCGGCCGAACCTCGCCCAGGTCAACCTGCCACCATTGTTCGGCTCCGGCGTCCGCCGCGCACCAGCGTGTGGACCTGTCGGCATCATTCGCATTGACGGCGACATGACCATTATCTGATTCGACGGAGCTTGCCTCAGCGGGTTTGCCCTGCGCGAAGTTATCCGGCCTTTCGGGAAGCCGGCCTTTCGTCCTGCGGCCAAGGGATTTTCCATTCAGGAACAATTCGGCCGAATCGCCGTTGGTATAAACGAAAACCGGCACGTTTTGACCGGCGCGGTCTGGCCAGTTCCAGTGCGGCAGAATATGAATAGTCGTCACATCCGGCCGCCAGTAACTGCGGTACAAATAGAACCGGTCCTTGGGTATGCCGCACAAATCGACGATGCCGAAGTAGGAGCTTCGCGCCTCCTGCGAAAAAGGCGTTGGCTCGCCTATATAGTCAAAACCAGTCCAGACCATTTCACCGGCGACAAAATCGTCGTCCTCCATCAATTTGAATTCCACATCCGGAATATCCGACCACGCAGCGGAGTTCAGGTCGTAAGAGTCCACCTGGAGCTGCTTTGAAAACTCGGTCTTTCCATTTGGAAACGGCAGCTCGTAGAACCCGCGAGTACTCAGGGTCGAGGCCGACTCGCTGTAAATGATTGGCTTGTCGGGGTAATGTTGCCTGTAGTTGGCATACCGTCGGGCGTAATTCCAGCCGGTAAGGTCAAGCGAATCGAGAATCGGCTCATCGGCCGTGCCGGGGATATGGCAGGACATGCCCACGGGACGCGTCGTATCGTATTTCCGTACGAAATCTCCCATGAACTTCACCCGCTCGGGCGACTTGCCTTCCCTGTCATAAGGCTGATTGCCGATTTCGTTGCCGATCGACCAGATTACGACGCAGGGGTGATTGCGGTCGCGCATCACAAGGTTGCGAATCTGTTTCTCGCCGTATGACTCCAATGGCGGCTGGCCTTGTACGCGGTCGGCCTTGTCGTCCCATTTGTCAAAAGCCTCGTCCCATACCACTAGGCCCATCCGGTCGCACAAATCCAGCAATTCCGGCGACGGCGGGTTGTGACTGGTGCGGATTGCGTTGACACCCATCTGGCGCATGATTTCCAACTGCCGCTCCATGGCACGGGTGTAAAACGCCGCTCCGAGGGGCCCGTGATCGTGGTGCAAATTCACGCCGTAAAGCTGCACACGCCGGCCGTTGAGATAAAAGCCGTCGTCGGCCGTAAACCGGAACGTGCGGATGCCAAAGGTAGTGACGTCCGCATCCACGATTTTTTTGCCCACGCGAATGATTGTCCTGGCGGTATAGAGCTTCGGGGCCGTGATATCCCATCGGCGGGGATTGGTAACCATCAGCAACTGGTCCAGCTCGCGTGAGCCGGCGGCAGGTATAGCTTCTTTCTTTATGCCCTTAGCCACCACCCGCCCGTCCGGATCAAGCAGCACGACCTCCACCGTGACTTCCGATTCGACGTCGAGGTGGTTGTCAATGGTAGTTTGCACACGGATCGTTGCCGAGGAATCGCTCACATCGGGAGTTGTGATAAACGTGCCCCAATGCGCCACGTGCACCGGTTCGCAAACGGTCATCGTCACTTTGCGATAGATGCCCGCGCCGGGATACCATCTTGTGCCGTGGTTGCGTGTGTCAACCTGAACTGCAATCACATTTGTGCCGTCATACTTTACGTAAGGCATTGCATCCACCCGGAAGGACATGTAGCCGTAATCCCACTCGCCTGCGAGCTGGCCGTTCACATAGACCTTCGGAAACGCCATCACACCGTCGAAATCAAAGTACACCCGCCGCCCACTGTCGGCCTTATCGATCGTGAACGTCTTTCGGTACCAGCCCACACCTTTCCAGGGCAGCTTCCCGGCGTAGCCGTTTTCTTTTGCGTTGAACGGTCCCGAAATTGCCCAGTCGTGCGGCAGACGCACCGCCTGCCACGCCGAGTCGTCAAAGTCCGCCGTCTCGGCTCCCGGCTGATCGCCTTTAGCGAATCTCCAGGCGCTGTTGAAGTTCACTAACCGGCGCCCGGCGGAAGTTGAATTTTCCATCGACAGTCCCGCACGTGCGCCGTCCCTTGCCGCGGGATGGCATCCGGATAGGAATATCAATACTCCGATTACTGCCGCCATTACGATACTTATCCGAGTCTTCATTGTGTTGCCTCCATTTGTTCTATGTATTGATTTTCAAAGGTCCTTCTTAGTCTTTATTATTACTTTGATGGATTTTCTGCCGGGTTAAAGGACGTCTCGTCGGCAGACTCCGTCCCGGTGGGTGGCGTAGCCGGGTATCGTACCCTTCGACTCCGCTCACCCTTCGACTCCGCTCAGGGTGAAGAAAAGGGGCATTCATGCCGAGCGGAAACGAGGCATGCCGCTCTGATCGATATTGTGGTCGAAATTACCGGACATGGCAAGATAATATCAAATATCAGTACTAAAAATCACGATATGCTGTTTCTGTGCAGGCTAATAGCGTGAAATCCGATTCACGGGATGGTCACATCGGAGTTCGGCTTGAAATTCTTGTGCCACTTTTGTGCCCACAATTCTTCCAGCGGAACTCTTTCGACTCGGCTGTCCACGAATCCTATATTGATCGCTTTTTTATGCCGGTCGACGCAAAATCGGCCCATAAAGAATCCTTCGCCGTGAGTATATCCCGGATATCCCGTCTGGCCGGTGATGTCATCCGGTATCGCATCGGCTGCGAAAGGCCACGAGCCGACCCAGACCGAATCGCCCAGCAGCGGCACACTGCCCCGGGCGTCCGAGTATTTCTTGAAGAAATTCCCCGCCGGAAATTCAGGGGCGTAAATCGGGTCATCGGGCAGCAGCCATAAATTCAGGCCGTAACTGCCTTCACCGCCCATGAATCGCCACGATAAATACGCCGAACCGTAATACGAATCCTCCGCCAGGTCCTGGCGTTTTGTCGCCGGGCAAAAAGCCACCCGCATCATCCCCTCGATATGCTCTTCAGGATTATCCTTATACGCCTTCTCGCTAAGATATGGCGCCATCTGGTGGAACCAGTACTCGCCGGGCTCATGGGAGAACGGCATGGTTGTATCCTCGTAATCGAGCGCATAAAGATTCATCGCCAGGCACAACTGCCTAAGATTGCTCTGGCAGGCATTCGAGTGGGCATGCTTGCGGACAGAATTAAGCGCAGGCATCAATATCGCCATTAACAATGCTATAATGGCAATTACCACCAGCAGCTCTATCAGTGTAAATGCCCTTCGCTTATCCATTTCGGCCCCACTACCAAACCCTCTATTTTGTCGCTCTCGCCCATTTTACGCTTGCTGAATATCCAGTTCCATAGCCGAGACTGAAGCCGGCGGGAAAATCCAGCGGCAATTCTCCGGCAGATTCTTCTGCCTCGGTACTATCTCGTCGGACTGGGTTTGTATAACCTCGAATTCAGGGTCAGCCGCCAATTCGAAAATCCGGCCGGAGACGATTTTCATGCCGTCTATCCTGAGGCCTGCCGAGGCTGACCGGTCTCTATTAGTATTGATAACATGCAGGTATATCCGCTCGCCGTTTCGGCTGGCCGTAACATCAAGCTCCCTGGGCGCCGTGCTCACATCGACAGCCTTATCGCCCGTATGATGCCGGTACAGACTCATAACCAGGCCGACGGGCATCATAAATGATTTTCCGCCCGGCACGGGAATCATCACGGCGTTGACCTGCCACCGCGTGCCGCAGAAATCGGCTAAAGTGGCAATTTTGAGCTTGTCGCCATGCCGTTCGTGAACATTCAACATGCGTGCGTTCGCAACGCCCGCCGCCCACGTGGACAGCACCTCGCACCGGTTCCGGCCCGGCAGGGCAAAGTGGCACTCGGTCATAGCCAGCGGAATCGGGTAATCCGCCACCTGCTCTCTCATCCATTTAATCTTCTTTTCATGCACCTTCGCGGCATTCATCAGGTGCTCCCAGGTCCGTGCCGGGTCTTTGCGGTATTCGATTCCCCGCAGCGGCGAATCAGGCACGCCACTATCCGGATTGAACATATGGTGAAAGGCGAGGTATTGCAAATGTTCGCCAGCGATATCGAGCATCCGTCGGGCCCATCCGCTGTCGCCCCAGCCGATTAATTCAATACCAGGATCGCGCTTTCGCATGGCCTTTGCGAAGGCGATGGTACGTTTTGCCGCGGTTTCGCAGTCATAGCCGTTGCGGTCGTAAGATGTCTCATTGCCTAACTGCCACAGGCGGATGTTGTAAGGCTTTTCTACACCATGCTTTAGCCTTTCCTTGCTGTCGGTGGCGTTGCAATACTCCACCCAATCGGCCGCTTCTTCCGGGCCTGCCGAGCGGATGTCACCTTTGGGGCTGCGCTGCCAGTTTTTTCTTCCGTCCGACTCGAAATTCACGCTCATAAGCGGATCGGCGCCCGTCTGGCGGCAGAAATCCACAAACTCATGCGTGCCGATCTGGTTCGACTCGATGCCGCCCCAAAGCAGGTTGACCATTGGTTTTCGCCGGTCTCGCGGCCCCACAGCCTCCTTCCAGCGATAATAAGAGCTGAAACAGCCGCCCCAGCGAATCAACGCCGGCGCAAGCTCTTTCGTGACCTCGATAACATCCCGCCGCCAGCGGTCTCTTTTGAAATCCCACGCAGCCGCAACCGAGCCGTCCGTCGTCCCCAAAGGCTCCATGAACTGCATATACAAATACGGCGACAAATCGAATCGCGGCTCAGGATTCACTACGAGCAATGGATTTGTCTCGACGCAATACGCCGAGGGAAGAGCCAGGGCCGCCGCCCCTGCGCCGATGGTCTTAATGAACTGCCGTCTCGTACTACAGTATATACCCATGTCTAATCTCTCCTTCGCTAATCGCGGATTACCGCCCGGCTTTCGCCAAAGCTCATTACCGGCCATATAATAATCATAGTATCCCAATCCGCAGCCCTGTTCCATCATTTTCCACGAACACAACGCACGAAGAATCGGTGCTTATCGTCGGCCAATTCGGTCAAAATGTCATCAAAAATTGGCTTTGTTTGGCTTTGAATTGGCTTTGTTTTTCGCCGCCTTCAAAGCGTAAAAATCTTCATAATCACCTTTCATATAAGACTTTGCGAAAATTTCGCCCTACCGCAAATTGGGTTTGTTTTTTCAACTTAACCACGAATTAACCCCAATAACCTACACAAAATTGGCTTTTTTTGCATATTTTAGTTCAATTTTTGCTTCTTTTTCCCATGATATCACCCTGTTTTTCATTAACCGCAGATAAACCTGGCGCAGCCTCGAGCTTCGCCCTTAGCCGCAACCAAAAAGTTCGTCTTATATAAAAGCTTCGTAAAATGCTATAAATCAAAAGGTTACGATTAGCCAAACAAAAATCGAGCATAAAAAACAACGTTTTGAAAGATTGTATTGCAGATAAACGCGGAAACAATAATCAATAGTAAATAGTAAATCGTAAATGGCTTTGACCCGGCACCAGTGGTGCGGACTAAACTGTATTGTTTCGTACTGCGTTCTGCGTGATTGGACCTCATTTTTCCTTTTACCTTTTACCTTTTTACTTCTTTACGTATTATACGAATCTAAACGCAAAAGGGCGGGCTAATTCCAGAAAAATCTCCGTGAGACGGCATTCCCTTTTCTGCACTGTGCAAACAGACGCCGTCCTGAGCGTAGCCGACGGATATTTTTCTTGACGAAAGGGCAGCTAATTTGGTATACATAAGATAGATAAAACTGTGCACTTTTTGCTCTGGTAAGCAGGAATTTCCGCAGTTTTTTCAGGGCGTTCCAAAGAACGCTGAATTGCAAAAGAAAAACAAGGCTACCGGGGTTGTATACTCCGGGAATAGAACTCTCATTTGATAATATAGTTGTAGATTGTTGAAGGAAGGTGGTATTGTCAAATCGTAGTAAGAATGTCTTTTGGCATACTCAAATCAAGAAATAATCAAATCAAGAGTTATATTATAGGCTGTTCATAATTTAATCCTTTTTTTAAGGAGTATTGTTATGTGTAGAAAATTGCATTATTTTGTTTTGGTATTGATCTTTTGCCTCGCATCGTCGATGCCTGCCGCCAATATCGTCTGGATCTCGGACCAATATGACGAGTTGGTCGACCAGAAACCGGATGACTTCGCATGGGTGGAATTTCTCGAAGCCAACGGACACACAGTCGACAACACAGTGGGCCCGGGATTCGGTAACGGGTACTGGCGTACGATGGATGCCGACAAGGTAGCGGCCCTGAATGCCGCGGACCTTGTGATTGTAAGTCGAAACAGCGACAGCGGAAGTTATAATAACGACGATGAGGTAAATCAATGGAACTCCGTCACGGCGCCGCTGATACTGTTGAGTCCTTATCTCTCGCGGAACAGTCGGTGGTTTTGGGTCGATAACGCGACTCTGGCAGAAGACGGAGGCACGCCCAAGATTCAGGCTGTGGATGGGGCCCATCCTATTTTTTATGGCATGACAATCGACAACAAGAATCAAACAGATATCTACGACCAGTCCGTGGGGACGGGTACAGTCTCATTTTACGGCTCTCTTAATGTCGGTAACGGCTCGTTGATAGCCACTGCAGCGAACCAGGATTGGACTTCTATTGCCGAGTGGGAAGCCGGCGTCGAGTTTTATGACGGGGCCGGCCAGATCGCTTCGGGCCGGCGTATGTTACTATGTATGGGAACTCGAGAAGGTGTAGGTTACGGTAGAGGCGAGTATAACCTGAACGCCGATGGCGAGAAGTTGTTCCTTAATGCGATTGAGTATATGATTGGCTCCTTGAAGCGTTTGAAGGCTTACAGCCCGCTGCCGGAGGACGGATCTCTCCATCTGGATACATGGGCCACCCTTACCTGGTCAGCGGGAGATACTGCGACCTCGCACGATGTATATTTAGGCGAGATTTTCGCCGACGTGAACGAGGGCACCGGCGATACATTCCAGGTAAATCAGACCGGAGCGTTTTTTGTCGTGGGCTTCCTCGGATTTCCATATCCGGATGGCTTTACTCCCGGCACAACGTACTACTGGCGAATCGATGAGGTTGAAGCAGACGGGGTGACAAAAAACAAAGGTGATGTCTGGAGCTTTACGGTTCCACCCAGGAAAGCCTATTCGCCCAATCCGCGTGACGGCGCCAGATTCGTAGATACGAATTCCAGCCTTAGCTGGAGCCTGGGCCGGGATGCAAAATTGCATATCGTCTACTTCGGCGACAGTTTCGACGATGTGAATAGCGCCGCTGATGGCCTATCCCAGACGAGTACGTCTTTTAATCCCGGATCGCTTGAGGAAGCAAAGGTTTACTACTGGCGAGTAGATGAATTTGATGGCTTCACAACGCATCAAGGGGATGTTTGGAGCTTCATGACGGTGAGTCCCGGCGGCGGTGTCAGAGGTATGTACTACAGGACCGGCGACTTGAGCGGTGAAGCCGTGATTAATCGTGTAGATCCTGAGATCAATTTTGACTGGGCCGACGGCTCGCCCGACTCGTCACTCCAGGCAGATAGCTTCTCGGTCAGATGGACCGGCGAGCTGGAAGTGGAGTTCTCCGAGACTTACACCTTCTACGCCAATACGGATGACGGCGTGCGCCTGTGGGTCAATGACGAACTCGTCATCGACAGGTGGGTGGACCGCAGGGCGCCGACCGAGGCAAAGGGTACGGTCGACCTGATCGGCGGGCAGCGATGTCCAATTGTTATGGAATATTATGAAAGCGGTGGGAACGCGGTGGCCCAACTGTTCTGGGAAAATTCCTCGACGGACAAGCAAATTATTCCGCAAGCAGCTCTTTTACTGCCTGTAAGGGCCAGCGGCCCGAATCCGCGCAATGGCGCTACCGGAACGAGAACGGTTCCCACACTTACCTGGAACTCGGGAGATAATGCCGCTTCGCATGAAGTATACTTCGGCACGGACGCGGATGCCGTGATGAATGCGACTCAGGCCTCGCCCGAGTACAAAGGCGCCAAGGCACTTGGGGATGAGAGCTACGATCCGGGCGAACTTGCCTGGTATACCTCGTACTACTGGCGTATAGACGAAGCCAATAGCACCAGTTCCGACAGTCCGTGGATCGGCAACATCTGGACGTTTAAAACCGGCGACTTCCTTGTAGTGGACAACTTTGAGACCTACGATTCAGGCGATAATCAGATATGGTACGCCTGGCATGACGGGCTTGGCTACGGAGCACTTGGTACTACCGATTTCTTCGGCGGCAACGGCACCGGCTCGGCCGTGGGCGATGAAACCACCGCTTCTTATACCGAGGAAACAATTGTTCATGGAGGGCGCCAATCGATGCCGTTCTTCTACGACAATAATAAGCCGCTCTTCGCCATGTATTCAGAGACAGAGTTTACGTTGACGGCTTCGCGTGACTGGACTGAGGAAGGTGTTGCGGAATTGTCGATCTGGTTTCGTGGCAATCCGGCGTCGGTCGGCAGCTTTGTCGAAGGTCCGGTCGGCACCTACACGATGACAGCTTCCGGTGCGGATATCTGGAACGAGACTGACGAGTTCCACTTTGCTTACAAGATGCTCACTGGTGTCGGCACGATCCAGGCCCAGGTGATCAGCGTCGATAACACGGATCTGTGGGCCAAGGCCGGCGTGATGATTCGCGAGACTCTCAATACCGGCTCGAAATTTGCCGGGATATATATCACGCCCGGTAACGGATGTCGATATCAGGCACGTTCCGATACCGATATTGCCGCCACAAGCGATACGGATGTCGTGACCGCTGAGGAAACCGCAATCACTGCACCGTACTGGATCAAATTAGAGCGCGACTTTGCAGGCAACTTCAGAGGTTACTATTCTGCTAACGGAACCACCTGGCAACAGATGTCATGGAATCCGCAGAACATCCAGATGAGCTCGAATGTCTACATCGGCCTGGCGGTGACCAGCCACAATAATAATGCTACGTGCCAGGCTAAATTCACCAACGTTACGACTACCGGGACGGTCAGTCAGCAATGGGCAAACCAGGACATCGGCATAATCAGCAACGACGCTGAGCCGCTGTATGTGGCCGTATCCAACACTACCGGCACGCCTGCAGTCGTGATCCATGATGATCCGGCCGCGGCAACGATAGACACCTGGACCGAGTGGGTCATTCCGTTACAGACATTTGCAGATCAGGGCATCATCCTGACCGACGTAGACAGAATTGCGATTGGTCTTGGTACCAGGGGTAACATGACAATCCCCGGCGGTTCCGGCAATATGTACTTCGATGATATCCTGCTGTATCGGCCGAGAAATGTTGCTGGAGAATAAATCCTGCTGCCCGTCTTAGCGGCAGACATAGTTAAATCTGCGAGAGCAGGTTGATTAAGATGATTAGTATTAGCTCCGGGCCTGTATCGAACGGTACAGGCCCGTACTATTTGTTTCAAATCCCTTATCATTTCCCGGCATATCTGGTAATATCAGGAATTAAGAATGCCCGGCCGTATCGAATCGGGGCATGTATTATAAATGTTGAGCAGTTACAATGTACTGTCAACAAGTCAAATATCAGGAGAGATTATTATGTCTGGAAAGAATATAAACAGGCGTCGTTTTCTTGCCGGGGCAACGATGACCGCCGCAGCCACTATTGTACCGAGACATGTTCTGGGCGGAGCGGGAAATATCGCGCCAAGCGAGAAGCTCAATATCGCCGGTATCGGCGTCGGCGGGATGGGCAAGAGCAATATGATACAGCTCGAAAGCGAGAACATCGTGGCGTTGTGCGATGTGGACCATGAGTACGCGGCCGAGGCATTCAAGAGATATCCTAAGGCGCAGGTCTATACTGATTTTCGGAAGATGCTGGACAAGCAGAGCGATATCGACGCTGTTATGATTGCCACGCCGGACCATACGCACGCGGTTATTGCCGCCGAAGCAATGCGACGACGAAAGCACGTTTACTGCCAGAAGCCGCTGACGCACGATGTCTACGAATCGCGCATGTTGGCCAAATTGGCAAAAGAAACCGGCGTGGCTACCCAGATGGGAATCCAGGGACATTCGGCGGAAGGGGGACGCCTTATTTGCGAGTGGATTTGGGATGGCGCCATCGGCCAAGTCACCGAGGTCGACGCCTGGTGCAGCTTGTCTTATTATCCCTTCGGCCATGCGTGGTGGTCCAGCAAGTGGTCCCGGCGTCCGAAGGAAACGCCGCCCGTGCCGGCAACTCTGGACTGGGACCTCTGGCTGGGCCCTGCGCCCGAGCGGCCATATCATCCGGCGTATCATCCGGGCGTGTGGCGATGCTGGTGGGATTTCGGCTGCGGCATGATGGGCGACCGCGGGGCTCACACATTGGATCCGGTCTTCTGGGCGTTGAAACTGGGACACCCGACGAGCGTGGAAGCTACCTCGCTTGATCTGAATCCGGATACGCATCCGGTAGCGTCCATTGTAACGTATCAATTTCCCGCTCGCGGTGATTTGCCGCCGGTAAAGCTGACGTGGTATGACGGCCTTCGTCCGCCGAGGCCGGCAGAGCTCGAAGACGGCAGGCGCATGGGTCACACCGAAGGCGGCTCGCTTTTCAAAGGCAGCAAGGGCAAGCTCGTGGCGGGCGTTTACGGAGAAGGGCCGCGACTGATACCCGAGAGCAGAATGAAAGCATACAAGACGCCGGAGAAGACCATCCCCAGGGTGGAAGGTTCGCATGAGGAGGATTGGGTTCGGGCCTGCAAGAGCGGCGAACGGGCCGGCGCCGATTTCGAGTATTCGGGGCTCCTGACCGAAGTCTGCCTGCTGGGCAACGTGGCCAGGCGTGTGGACGCCAGAATCGAATGGGACGCTGAAAATATGAAAGTGACAAACCTGCCGGAAGCCAATAAATACATCCGCACCCAATACCGGGAAGGCTGGAGTTTGTAAACCTACTGGATTAGGATTTCAATATGAATAAAAAGAACATTCAAAAAATCTGTGTGTGCCTGTTATTGACTGGCCTGGCAGCAGCAGATTCTCCTGCCGGACAGGGCAAACCCGCTCAGAGCTGGGTAAGAACCGGCGAGTTGGGAACCACGCCTCAGCGAGTTACCGATGCTTTGCCGTTGTCCGATCAGGCCAACAAAGGCAACTGGACAAAGTATGAATCGATGAGCGATGAATTCGACGGAATCCAGCTTGATTCGAGCAAATGGCATCCGAGGAATCCGGGGTGGCTGGGCAGGCAGCCGGCATATTTTTATCCCGGCAATGTGACGCTTAGTGACGGCAAGCTGCATCTGGCCATGAGAAAGCAGGAAGTTCCTGAAATGTCCCGTGACAAAGGCTATCACACATACACATCAGCGGCGGTCAAAAGCAAGACAACAGTAAAATATGGATATTTCGAGGTCAGGTGCAGGCCGATGAAATCTGCCGGCTCAAGCTCGTTCTGGTTCTATGACAGCACGCCGGAACTGTGGACGGAGATCGATGTCTTCGAGATTGGCGGCGGGTCCCCGGGCTTCGAAAAGAAATGCAACATGAACGTCCACGTGTTCCGAACTCCCACCGAGAAAAAACACTGGTCGATGGGCGAAGTATGGATCGCCCCCTCAGATCTGGCCGATGACTATCACACCTACGGGCTCCAGTGGGACAAGGACAAAATCCAATGGTATTTTGACGGCGTGCTCGTCAGGTGGGTGGAAAATACGCACTGGCACCAGCCGCTGACCTTGAACTTCGACAGCGAGACTATGCCCAAGTGGTTCGGCCTTCCAAAAGACAGTGACCTGCCGTCCACGTACAGCATCGAATACCTAAGGGCGTGGAAAAAGGATGCCGGCGAATCCTTCGTGTGTGTAAGTCCGCGTGACAGGCGTTACTTCGAGCTTTCAGACGGCAGCCCGTATATTCCGATCGGATTAAACATGGTTGCGCCGTATGGTAAGACCGAAGAAGAAGCCCTCGCACACATGGAGCAATGGATTAAAAGTCTTTCCGAGAATGGCGGCAATTACATCCGAATCTGGCTCAGCCATAATTTCTTCGACGTCGAGCACGAAAAGAGCGGCCAATACGATGATCAAAAGGCAAAACGAATCGACGCCGTGCTTGATATGGCGCGCCGGCATAATATTCGCGTGAAGATGACAATCGAGCATTTCCGGCATTTTTTCAGAGAAACCCAACGCTGGGCGGCAAAACCTATCCATCACGTTTCACAGGGCGGACCGGCAAAGGATGTTGATGATTTTTTCCAGGGCCGGCGCAGCCGCGAGCAGTTCAGGAAAAAGCTCGACTGGTACGCCGAACGATATGGCGACGAGCCGGCAATATTCGCATGGGAGTTATGGAACGAAATGGACACGGTCAGCGGCAAAGGCTATATGGAATGGACCGAGGAAATGCTTGCGGAGCTGAAAAAGCGTTTTCCGAAGAACATGGTGACCCAGAGCCTGGGCAGTTTCGACCACGACAGTAAGAGGGACAGATACCGCCGGCTCTGCCTGATGAAAGACAATGATTTTGCCAACGTGCATCGTTACCTGGACCTTGGCGCTTCGCTGGATATCTGTAAGGGGCCGGTGGATATTCTCGCCGTCGATGCCGTCAAAGAGATGCAGGCCTTTACGCAGGACAAGCCGATTCTTCTTGCCGAAAGCGGCGCTGTCGAGCCGAGCCACACGGGGCCGTTTAAGCTATACAAGAAAGACCGGGCGGGCATCATACTCCATGATATTATCTTCGCTCCATTCTTTGTCGGTGCCGCCGGCACGGGCCAAAACTGGCATTGGGACCAATATGTCGCGCCGATGAACCTGTGGTTTCAGTTTGGCCGGTTTGCCGAGGCGATCAAAGGGATCGACCCGCCGGCGGAGAATTTCGAGCCGGTCGAGATCGACCATCCGCGTTTGCGTATCTATGCCCTGAAGGGCGAACGCACGCTGCTTGCATGGTGCCGGGACAAACAGAATACGTGGCAGACGGAATTGGCCGAGGGCAAAACGCCCGCTGTGGTTAATAACGCGATAATCATATTGCCGGACAGCGGCGAGAATTTGAATAATGCCGACGTCAATTTCTACGATCCCTGGAAAAATAAATGGGTGCAGGGCAAGGCCGAAGGCAATAGAATTTCCTTACC
>Ga0114918_10000319_pt1 | contig 41012 bp, 44 predicted proteins | sample LantaG_FD_87015 | JGI IMG/M metagenome (GOLD analysis project Ga0114918, IMG submission 87015) | Deep subsurface microbial communities from Baltic Sea to uncover new lineages of life (NeLLi) - Landsort_02402 metaG | ecosystem: Environmental > Aquatic > Marine > Oceanic > Sediment | place...
CCTAATTTCCAATCACCATTTATGATTAATGCTTTAATCTTATCGTAAATAGCTCCACCATGCTTTGCAACAATGTCTTCAATGTCAAGGCCAATATTATATTTAGTTTCGTTATATTCACCGCTATTGATTAAGTCTATTGCAATGTCATTAGGGAATGTAAAATTCGACCAATCTGGTTTAACGTCTTCACCTGTCTTATTAGTTAAACAAAAGATGCTCATTTTTAAATCTCCTCTAATACAAACTGAACTATTATGTTCTTAGCGTTTTCCCATCCATTCTGTTGATGAAATAAGAACGCATATTGTTTATTTGAACTTAATACGAAGTTCTCTGAACTCGCATCGTAAATATAATTTCTACCTGTCGAATGCTTCTGTGTGATATTGCTACTCTCACTATCAATTTCAAATTCAAGAGTTCCGTCATCATCAACGTTATAATCGTAGTCGTAACTTTCAGAATACACTTTAATTATTGACTCTAAGTCTCCACCGTTACTATCACCTTCATATTGATTATTAAATGAAACCTTAACAACCTTTAAATCTTGAAAAGGAAGATAAGAACCGCGATCTGTTCTTACTTCATTGATCTCTAAGAATCTCCACCACGTTGAACTGTTATACCCCATCATTAGAACGTAACGTGCTTTAGAACTATTACTTGATCTTAACTTCCAAACAGGAACACCATTTAATGATGTTAAGTCGTATTCGTTACCATCGTTCGGGTAAGCTGGAACATCTGCAATATCAACGAGCTTAGAACTTGCTTTATTTACTTGCGACCAAGTATGAGTATGATCTTCTGTACTTGAATAGAAAACCCAAACATTTGATTCTGATCTATAACGGCCAGCTTCATCATCATTTTCATCGGCCAAAACTATAAAGACTTCTCCATCATGTTCTGACGCTGTTGGAAGATCTTAATAATATTTTACAAAGTTTGAACCTTCAATATTTGCAATATCATCCATCGTTGCAACTGCATTGCTTGATGAAGGACTATTTGCGTTGTCGAGAGCATCTTTCTGATCTGTTGTTGGTAATGTTGCGTGAGTATGTCCAGTTTCAGAATATAAAGAATCGCCATTAGATTTAGTTAAGAAAGGATTTCCAGAGTTTGGTGTTTCTGCATTAGACATTGCAGATTTTTCGTTTGAGGTGGGATCATTTGCATTATTATGTGTCGAATAATTAAGACTTAACTGTTCTTCTGGTAACTCTTCTATTTCTGTTTGTTGGAATCTATCGTGGTTAAGTGGATTTGTATTTACCTTAGTTCCCATAGCATCTACACACTCACTAGGAACTGGGTGTTGTTGATCCTCTAATTGTCCACTTAAACCTTCAACATTAATTTCATCTTCACCATCTTTAGCATGTGAAGATGCGTGTAGTTCTGGTTCGATAACGACTCTATCTCTTCCAATTTCGTCTTTACCTGTTACGTTATCCCAACCAACTAACCAATAAATTTGTTCTGTTACATTATCGAAATATTCAGCACCATTTCCAATTGATGCATCTCCATTTGCAATAGCACTTAACAGATTGGAGTTTGTTCTATATCTGTAATAAACAGAAGTATCCTGTGGAATTTGAAACTCTTCATTTGCAGAAAAGCCCTTTACCCAAGATGTTTCAACATTTGTATTATTTCTAATAAATATTATTCTTACTGTACTCATTACACTATCCTACTTATCCAAGGAACTAAACATAAGTCTCTACAGTTTTTACCTTGGTCTATATATTTAATTCTCATCCCTGTTCCTGCTGTAAACGTCAAATCAATATCTTCAAAATAACCATAATTATTTGTAGAATTTCTAACTTCAAATTTAGTTAAGTAAGTTGTTCCATCTTCTCTATAAATCTCAATATCAAAATCTCGATCATTATTATTATTAGCCCAAGTTAATTCATTTAATTTTGTGTTAACTGGAAAGATAATTGGGACATCTGGCGTTAGATTAGAATAAGAAACCCAATCATTATTTGAAACTGTTCCGTTATATATCAAAGGTAATCCTGCTCTTGGAAAACCTTCTGCGTTTTGTTTTGCGTATTCGATTGCAGATTGCACCTCTTCAATAGTTGAAGGGAAGTCATTGAGCGATGTATCGAACATAACTGTCCGTGCAATCTGAAACTTTTTTCGAATGATCTTCAATAAACTCATTCACCACCTACTAAGATCATTTCGTAATTTGTTCCAGCATTATTTGAAACTATTTTTACGTTACCAACCTCAACAAGGCCACTTACTTCTATAGAATCACCTATAATAACTGTTTCGCCATTTGTTAGAGGATCTGATCCATCAAAGGTTACATAAATAACATCTTCAAAACTATTCTTACGTATTCCTAGCACTGGATTATGTATTGAAACAGCAGTACAGTTTTCACCATCTGTTCTGTCGATAGTTAAGACACTTGTCCCTACAACTCCATTTTTATGTTCCGGAGAAGACTGAATATTATCTTGAATCTCTACATCAAAATCATTAAATTCTGCCATAATTACTTCCAGGAAATCTTTTCTGTTTCGTTATTTCTATGTTCTTTAGATAGTTCTATTATCTTATCTAAAAACATATCATCTATTTTAACTTCTATTGTTGTTCCAAATTCACATAATTTGCCTTTATATGATTTATCTGGCTTCTTACCCTCTTCTGTCATATTCTTAAACGACTCAGATAGCATCATAATCATAGATGGTCTTATAACAACTTTAATCTTTTTTTTACTATCTTCAAATGTCCCAATAAAAAAAGAATCACTTTTATTTTCTGATAGTTTTCTATGAGCTTTTATCCAATTTATTTTCTTATAAAACCTTTTAAAGCCTGCAAGATTAAGTTTTCCATCATTTATTAGCATATAGTAATCCTTAGATAATTATACCTTATTTTGATATAAAAAAGGCAAGCTATAGTGCTTGCCTTTTTAATCATTATACTAATAAGAGTTAGAATTACTTATTATACAGTTCTGATGTGCATACTTCCTGAACCATTAGCATCACCATGAGTAGAACTTCTCTTTTTAATTTGAAGTTTAATCTCAAGGTTTGCTGAACCAGGAATCTCAATTCTGGCACCGTCTGACCAAGACTCACTTGTTCCAGGTACAGCAGAAGAGTTGATGTCTGTCTTATAAACAATAATATCAGATGTATCATCTGTCACGATTCTCATCTGAGCATTTTTGTCACATGTCCACTGATAACCATAAAGATAAGCTGTTCCAGAAGTATGAGAATATGATGCAACTGTTACCCATGGAGTAGCTAATGCTGTAATAGTCTCAAGTCCGTCACCTGCTGCCGCAAGAGCATCTGTAACAGTATATTGCTCAGCTCCAACTGGAGTTTGAACTGCAGAAGTTACAAGACGACCTTCACTATCAACTTGTAGTGGAGCATAATCGCCATCAGCACTAACTAGTGAACCACCTGCGTCATTTCTAACTGCAAGAGGCATTGTACCAGAGTCACCAGAAACGTGAGCTGTATCTTCTACGTGAGTAAGGTTATCTATGTCTGTTTCTATGTTACCTATGCTTGTATCGATACTACCAGTATCAACCTTGATGCTATCTAATACAGTATCTATCTCTGTAAGTTTAACAAGAGCATCTGTATCATGAACATAAAGTTCACCATTTACATTAATGAATAATGAAGCATAGTCACCATCAGCACTAGTATTAGCATTAGTTGGTCTTGTATCTGATCTTACACCAAGAGTATAAGAACCAATATCACCACTAGCGTGTGCTGAGTCTTCAGCTTTATCAGCACCAGAAGCAATTGATACTTCCGCATCAACTCTTAAACGACCATTAGCATCAACTTGCAATGGAGAGTAATCTCCATCCGTACTAACTAATGAACCAGCTGCATCATTTCTTACAGCAAATACTGATATACCAGCATCTCCACTGACATGTGCTGAATCTTCAAGGTAACGACCAGATATAATCAGTCTACCTAAACTATCTAACTGTAATTCGCTAAGCTGTGTATCTGTTAGTGTTGGTAATGACGCATTATAAATACCTACCAATAATCCAAAATCTTCCATATAACCCTCCGTTAATGAACTTAATCTTCCTTAATAAAGTCTTCATAATCCGGACAAATATCTCTGTTAATTTCTCTTATCTTTTCAATGATAACAAGAAGATCAACATTATATTTATCGTGAAGAAACTTTTCCCATTCTTTGGTTTTATCTTGATTCTCTTTTAGCTTATTTACAGCCTCTTGTTGGTCTTTAGTTCCACCAATAATCTGCTTTATTCTGCTATTAGTTTCATCTTTTAGTTGTTTAGTTAACTCGAATACTTCTTTGATACCTTTTGTCGGCTTGTATTCTTCAAGTACTCCAACCTGTAATGTTAACTCTAATGTTTTAGAGTTGATAGTAAGTAAAGCCACTTTATTTCTCCTTTATATTGTATCATGCAATGTCACTAAGACTTGATGAATCCTTCCAATCTTATGAATGTTTTTGCTGATGCAGTAAGTAAATTAGACCTATATCTTTCTGCTTGAAATGTAATAACTACGACACCATTGTTATTAAAAACTTCTGCCTGTTCTAACTTTATATCACATATACCATGCATCGGTGACGTGCGACCAACTGCAAATAAATTTGCATCACCTATTGAGGTTCTATACATTCGCCATGTGCCAAATGTTTTTGCATCACCTAATAACCGAAACATTCTAGAGTCATTTGAGGATGCTGTAAATATGCCAACTGTTGTTTCAGAAGTATCTGTAAAAGTAGCATGCTCTGTATATATTACAGGAGTACTACCATCTGTATAGTAAACAGGTAGAGGATTAGCATCTGAAACTCTTTCTCCATATTTGTCTACTAATACTACTCTTCTAGCTACTACTGGCTCTTCTTCGTATGTATGTCTTTCTATCTCTTGTTCTGGAACTGGTGGTCTCTTCTGCTCTCTAGCAAACATAACAGCGTTGTCTGCTGCTGTGTAAGCAGATACATCTGACCTACTGTGTATTGGATCATCTGGATTACCAAGGAATATAGTATCTTGTTTTAGTATTCTCTTTACTTGAAACTGAGCATACCCTACAGTATCAGAGGATAGGGTGACGATCTGACCAACTCTAAATAAGCTGGTATCGCTTACCTTTATCTCACCTCTTGTACCACCATTTGCTAACAGTGATTGTTGTGAGACTGCGAGTATTCGCTTCTCTGTTATCTTTTGCATGACCTAAACCTATTCCATAAGGCTACACCCTGTGTGTAGCTATTATTTAATATTAATCTTTACCTACTGACCTATTAGCTTCGTTTCTTAACTCTCCAGGCGATCTTAATGTCCTTAAGTGAGCAAGTAACTGCTTCTTCTCTTCATCAGTTAGGGCACTCATCTCATTGCCAAAAGTACTATTCTCTTCAGATATATCGTGTGCTGAATCTTTTGGTGACTTAGGTAAATGTGGCTTGTTATCTTTCTTAAGATTACATTTATCCATTTCCCACTGACCATTCTTATAAAATTTCAATGCAGACATAATTATCTCCTAATTTACTACATTATCAACAAGTTTTCTTTCATGCTTATTGCTCTTATCATCTTTCTTATCTTCTCTCTTTACCTTAGCATCTTTATCTTTATGCTTTAATTTTTGCTCAAGTTCTTTTTCTTTATATTTAAGTTCAAGTTCTCTAGCACGGCGAGCCATATTATAGTCTAACTCTTTCATTCTTCGCTCGTGCTCTATCTCTATATCATTTAACTTACCAACACGATCAATATCAATACTATTAATATTCTCAACATGTTCAGTTTCTGCACCAGATTTGGCTTGTCCCATTGCCATCTCTTGCTGCTTGATAGCAAGCTCATGCTCGTGCATCTCTTGTTTTCTCTCATCTTCAGGATCATGGTGTACAGTGTGTCCGTGTATGACATGAGCTATCTCTGTTGAAGAATATCCCATCTCTGTCATTAGTTTCTCAATTTCTTCAGGTAGTAGTTTTTCAATCTCTTCTTCGCCACCTGCCTCTTGAATCACATCTGCAGGAATATCTTCTTCTGACTCTGTAGCAGTGTCGGGCTCATCTGAACCTCCCTCTTCCGAGTCTTCTGTATCAACTGGCTCCTCTCCTTCTTCAGTTCCCTCAAGAATTCCATCGCCATCAGTATCTTCCATTTCTTCTTTACTACCAATTGAACCTAAGAGGCCTTGTATTTCATCTTCCGAAAGCTGTTCATCATCTTGCCCTTCTGGTTGTCCTTCTTCACCTTGAGTAGGTTCTTCACCATCTTCTTCAGTCTCTTTCTCATCTTTATCTCCTTCAATATCTATATCCATGAAAGCATCTTCGTGCTTTAAGTCTTTCTTAATAAGTTCCCACCTCTCTAAGATAGACTTACTCATCTTTTTCTTGTCTTTGTCAGCATCTTCTTCCATGTCATTTAAGCGAGTATAGTAATCTGGAAATTCTTTAAGATGATCCATAGCTATCTCTCTAGCTATACCTTTATCTTTAGTGTGCTCCATTTCAACTTTGATACCCATCTCTAATTGTTTCTTATCAAAATCAGATGGCTTATCATTGTCAGCTAGACCACCGTTTATCTTATCTTCTTTCTTAAGTTTTTTCTTTCTATACTCTTCAGTCTGAGCATCTTGATAGTTAGACTGTGCAGCATCAACAGGGTATTCCTTTGATGGCTTATTGAGGGGTTCTTTACCCTCTTCAATCTCTTGTTTACCATCTGTAGTAACTTCAATAAACTTATCTTGCTTTTTCATACATTCTCCGATTAAACATAATCAATTAAGAAAGCACGCTGATAGTATCCTTTAATTGCCTTCTTCTGTTCATCTATTATCTTGCCAAGATCATCTAATCTCTTGCTAAGATATTGTGGTCCCATAGTAGATGTACTCTGTGACACACCATCTATTGATACACCGACTGAATTATATGGAAAGATAACTGGACCTAAGATTGATAGCATTTGATATGCTGCTATATTCTCAATCAAGCTTACAATACCAGAAGGAATCTTATCTTTATCAAAGCCAGATGTATATGTTACTCTAATACCACCTGGAAAGTCTCTCACACCCATAGCTCTCATTGCATGGAATTGTGAACCAGAGAATGCCGACAGTAAAAAACCAGAGAATGTCTGACCAAAGGCAGGGACAAGTTGTATCGCACCCTCTTGAGGCATGACATGTATAAATTCTACAGGAAAGTCAACTATCCTTGTGTCATTTACGTTACTAAAGCTCAACTCTAGCGCCTCAACATTAAGTACGTTCGGATGATTAAGTTTTATATATGCATAGTTTTGCACAAACATCTCTTTAACATAATCATGTTTTTCTCTAAACTTAACTGGTGTTATATATAAATCAAGTTCATGTTCTACAGATGATATAGCTGCATTTATATAATGCTGTATTGTATCATCAGTTATTTCTTCTTGACTCATTGCTGAGCGAAGAGGAATACCGAATAAGACTCTTTGTCTCATTGTTGTTGGAATGGGCATAGGTTCATATCTAACAGTTGGCTCAGTGATCTCATCTTGATCTATATTCCAAGAAGGAAATGGCTCTATCTGCGGTGTTTTTCTTAAGCTCATATTACTTCCCTTTAAGAGCGTCAATGCGCTTTAATCTGTCTTTACCTGCATCATCTAAGCTACTTTCTATATTCTTCTTATACTTTGCTGTAAGCTCTGGGTTCTTCTCTGCAAAAGTTGCATGCGGATCTTTTATTGTTGTGCCTGTTATTGATTCACCTTCACCTACTGCAGATATACCAGCAGACTGATATGCTGCCTGCATTGTTGGCTCAACTTCAGTTGATCCTTCTGGCCCAGCAGCCATTTGTTGACTTCCACTACTTAGTGAACCGGTGCCCTCTGTATCCATCTGACCAGCTTGTGCTATTGATTTCCTACCTTCATCAAGTCTATCTTTTCTTTTCTCCCAATTTTCTTTATCTGTTTCACCATGTCTCTTCCACTCTTGCTTCAGGGCTGCTTCATGCTCTGGATTTTCTTTATGATAATTAGCAGTCCATTCTTTTCTTGCTTTATGTCTTTCACGTGGAGACAGCCCTTTAAATTCATCACTGTTCTCATATTCACTCTTCTTATCTCTAAAGTCTTGCATTATATCGGTATAATTTTTTATAGAACCAGCTGTAGCTTTTTGAGGATTTAGTTCGGGTTCAGCAATACTATATTCACTAGACCTTACATCTCCCATATGTAAATCAGCAAGTTCTCTTAGCTTGTCATGCATATTAGTTGACATGTCATGTGGATGTACCTTATGTTTAACAGCATCTCTCATTGTTGTATGTTTTTTACTTGCACCAATTAACATCTCTGCGTCACCAGGATGATAGTCTTGTGCCACATACTCATCTATCTTTTTTTGTTGTTCTGGTGAATAGTCATCTCTTGGTTTCCACTCAGCGTAACCAGAACCTCTCTTATCTTCTTTAACAGGTTCTTCCTTGATAGGTTCATCTTTTGCTGGTGCCACTTTATCTGCCTCATTTATATCTACGAGTTCTGGCTTTTCTGCTTCAACTAGATGTTTATCTTCATCTTCAAAATCACCGGCGTCATCTTCTGGCTTATCAAATAAATCAGCTAATTCGCTTTCACCAAATGCACCATCTTCATTATAGTCAACGTTTTCATCTTCATCGTTATACTTGTCTTCAGAGAATTCTGGATCGTTTTCTTTTAACCACTTGCTAGTCTCATCATCTATTGCTTTAACTAATCTACTCTTGATGTCCTCTAATATTTCAGGATTCTCTCTTAAAAAGTCTTTATTCTTCACTAAAGATTCTTTTATCTTAGTGAGGCTTTTTTTGACATCATCTTTGCGACCACGTATAATATTCAATACTGTGTCTTTATCAAGATTGAATGCACCAGAGTTGATAGCATCTAATAACTTCTTATTCTCTGGATGATTTCTTTCTTCATCTGTGAGTTCATTATGAACATCAGAGTAAGTATTTGTCTTTGGTTCTTCTTTAACTGGTTCTGTAGCTGGTGCTTCTGGTTTTTTAACCTCACCTTGCATAAGTTTTGTTATTATTGGGTCAGGTTTATTAGCACCACGAGCTGCATATCCATCAGGGTCTTCACTTTGTAGTTTTTCATGCTTATCATAATATTTATCAAGGTGTTCTGAATTATGATAATCATCAAGATCTTTTAGATAGTTGTCATATGTACTATCATCAACCGACTGTGGTGACTTCTTATACATGCCACTCTTTATTATTGGATGCTCATCGAATGCATGCCCCTCATACCCCTTTGCATTTACTTTATCATCTATATGTAGATGTTTACCATTTACTTTGATTTCTTCAAGTGGATAAGCACCTTTATGACCATGGCCTTGCACTTCTTTTGCATAAGATTCATGTGGTTCCATTTGCATATACTCATAAGAACCGCCATCTCGTGACCAGCCTTTAGTATCAGTTACAAATTTCTTTATCTTACCTTCACGCGTCTTTGGAAAACCACTTCTTTCCCATGGTTTAGGATCAACCGCTTCTATTTTTAGCTTTCCACCACCATGATCCATAGTACCATCATGTCCTAACTTTCTAGAAAAATGCATGATGTTATGAATCTTCTTCATGTGCTGACTTGCAAGGTGTTTTTGATCACTATTGATCGCAGCTTTATAATGACTAGCATGATGACTTAAAGCATCATGAACCATATTAGCTGTATCGCCGGTTTCATCAAGAGAATAGTCACCAAAATGCTGAACAGCTCTGTTCGATGATCTCGGCCTTCTCTTATCCTCAGCCATCTTCTCTAGTGCTTCAATTATTTGCTCACTAAAAAAGTCGTCATTTGTATTTTTTATGAGAGTCTGAAGACTACTGTTTCCTTCAGTTTTCTTCAAGAGTAACTCTTTGAAACTTGTAATCTTCATCTGTTACCTCAATAAATTAAACTTGTCTAGGTTTCTCATCTGCAACAGAACAAATAACATTACCAGAAAATTCAACCTTAACTGTTTGTTTATTGTCTGTGGGATTACCTGGGCCGACATTTATTACAATAATATCACCAGAATCAAGAGCTACAGCTTCAACACCATCTAATTTGACGATACATGCAGCTTTTGCTTTTATATATAAAGCAGAGAATTTTGGGATTTCTTGTGTTGTAGATGCTACATTTAGTATCAATTTCCATACTAGACCAACGTCAGACATTCTAGACGCTTGTGATGATAGGTTTCCAACTCGCATGTTATAACTCCTATAGTTATGTTAACTATTTATATGAGCTATTATACCATAATCAACTCTTAACCGACATGAAAAACTTCGGTTAGGTTGATCTCCATCTGCCATTTATAACATTTATAAGTTGCCTTGCTCCATTAGGGTATACTATGCAAGCTGAGTTGAACCATGATGATGGACCTTCGTTGTATTCTAACTTTAGATATGTTGATGTTCCAATCTGCCAGGCTCCACGCAGTATCTCAGGTGAATGTGCATGTCCAGTAACAGAATCACCATACGCGTTCTCCATGGCCTTCAATGATCCTCTAGCGCCATTAGCACCCTTATCACCATGTGCGCCAAGTTGAACACCACCTATACGGAAATCTTCATCCCTGGTGAGCCATCTGACTTTTGTCTTATCTTTTAAACCAATATATTTTTCAATTCCCCACCTCAAGGGATCACTATCTTCTCCACTAACTACTGCACTTGCTAGTTTGAGACTAATACCATGGTTTACAGGATCCTTAACATACTTACCTTCTTGTAGGTATTTTAGTAACCACTCATCATGGTTACTCTTTGGTATAATTACATCTTCACTAGACCAACTATTCAACTCATCTATATCTTTCGCTAGGTTTGTTAATTCCAAATCTAAACTGATGTTTTTCTCTGCCAACTTGGCCTTATACATTATATTCTTTTCAGTGTGATGGTTTATAGATGTTCCATTGAATATATCATGAGTTACTATATATTTAGGTTTTAATAGCTTACATGCTTCTTCCCAACAATCCTTTACAACTGGATCAGTTTCACCTGAGTGCCATTCCAGTACAAAAGCATCAATGTTGATCTTCTTTGTGCCTCTTGCAGAGTAAGTAACACCTAAATCAGTGAACTTACCACTACTATCTGCTTGCACTTGTCTGAAATGAAATATGTTATCATCCTCTACCTCAACTATTATGCCACCTATAACATGATCGTTCTCAGCAATATATGCTGTCCTATTTGACATAAAGTTAGTTGACTTATAATCTGGATTAGTTATAGCACCTGTTGTCATTAAGAAGTGGGGAAGTTTATTATTATGTACAGGAACTGGTTTTAATCTCTGTTTTGGTGAAGCATATATGAAACTGCCATTTCTTTGACCAATTCTTGTCATTCCAGTAATAGGATCAATTTGCTTTGCAGATAATTTTACAGTAGACATGAATACATTTGAGTTAAGAGCTGTATCTTCTATTATAATATTCTCATCTGTTAATCTTCTATCAATTCTACCTAAACTCTTTTTATCTAAGTTGTGTGCTGGATCAGATGAAACAAGAATAAGAACTTTGCCGTTGTTTTTCTTCTCCCACACTTTGATACTCTTATGAAAGCCAATATGGGGTTGACAACCTGTAACAGCTGTTGTAATAAAAAATTTCTTGTATTTGGATATATCTGATCTTAGTTTGGTTATCTTCTTAGGTGAGATTATTGTCTCTATTCTTACATCTATAAATTTATCTGGATACTTTATTCTTGCTGCAACATCTAAGGCATTTATCGATCCCCAATGATGTGTCAGCATATCCTTTGTGAAGGTGGTGCTGTCTGTAAAATCTTTTAGTGTTATGTCCCTCTTTAGTTTTTTGCGCAGATTTGCGTATGATAGTAATAGTTTCGCTTTCTTAGTGCTCTCCTTACTCAACATATATCAATCCTCCTTGAATAGATAATGTATATATATTATACTAGAGATAGCACTCAGCATAAAAGTTAGATGATGGGAATAAAAAAGGGAGACTATAAAGTCTCCCTTCTTTTTTAGAAATGTCTCTACAGATTATTTCCCTACGTTAGAAAATACGCAGTTGAATCTTGGAGTATAAACGAACAATGCACCGTAAAGAACTACTGCAAATTCAAGAGCAGTTGTAACGATAGCAAAGTTAATCTTACTTAGAGGAGCTAGTTGCTTGAATCTCATGCACTCAGCATTCATATCAAGTAGGAAAGCTTCACCAAGACCAGGAAGTTTAACACCGATATCATTAACTGCCATACCAGCACCTGTATACTTGTAGTTACCTACAAATTTTTCAGAGCTAACAGCACCATCAGTAACGGTTCTATAAACTTTAATGTACTTACATGATGGAGCACCAGTCATAGTAAGAACAACGTGTTCAGCAGCAGCTGTTACTGTAGCAGCAGCAGGAGCTTGAATGGGAGCAGACTCACCGAAGTCATTTACGAAAGTAATTTTATACTCGTAATCACCAGCAGCAAGTTTTCCATCAGTGCCAGCTACAGTAGCTGCAACAGAGGCACCAGCAACGGAAGGAACCTTATCGTTTACACCAACAGGTCTCGTAAGAGCTCTTGGACGCAAGAAAAGGTTTGGTTTGAAATCTACCGTTCCAGCAGTAGTGGTCATTTTATTTACATCATAACCAACGGTTTGTGATGCAAGACCTGGCATAGAACGAAATTGTGGGTAGAATTGCTTAACGAAAGAGCTTAACGCTAGAGGCTCGATATGCAATTCACTTGGAGAACCAAAGTTCTCAAGAGCAATAACTGACAATTCTTCAATATCATCTTGGGCAAGAACGGCACCATTAAGATCTTGTTGAACTGATTTCCACTCTCCAAATCCTTCAAAATCTCCAGATCTATGTTGAGCGTCAGTATCACCTTTAAGTAGTTGTTGTAATAGACCATTCATTGCAATTGAATTGGAAGGAATGTCAGCTACAGAACCATCTTGTGCACCAGTCACTGAATTTGTGAAGTGAGCATGTCCCCAGTACATTTCTCTTTCAAGATTCTTAAGAAGGTGCATTGTTCCTTCTTTTGCTTGCTGAGCAACGATGTCTCCAACAGTTGTTCTAACAAGAGTCATTTGATGAGTGACCTTTCTTCGTGTTCCGAAGAATACGATTCTTTGTCCATCTCGAATGTAAGTGCTATCTTCTTCTTGTGGTGCTCCACCCTCTCCCATGTATGGAGAAGAGTCACTACCATAAGAAACTAGTCTGTTGTACTGCTCAAATAAATTGTAAGCTTTGTCAACAGATACTGCAGGCCAAAACTTAAGATTTTTCATATCAAAAGTTACAGACTTAAGAGTTGCCTCTAAAGACTCTGCCTGAAGGACACCACCATAGGTTAGTTCAGTAGGTTTACCAGCTCCGCCGTATCCAGCAGAAATAGCTTTGTTAAGTGCTTCAACTTCTTCGTTAGATACGAGGCCTTGATTAAGCCCTTGAAGAATTGAATCCATGTTTTCTTTGTACATCTTTATCTCCTTTAATCTAGAACTTATTTAAGACCGTATTTATTCGCTATGATTGTAGCTTCAGCTTCTGTTCCAAGCTCTGCTTTAACCATGTCTAACGAATCAACTTTAGTTCCACTTTTCTTTAGTTCAAAAAGTTTGTTAGTAATATCAGACTTTGAAAGTGTCTCAACTTCTTCATTGTTCTTCTTAAGAGGAACAATTTCTCCAGCTGCAACGCTTTTTCTTTCAACAGGCTGATCGGCAATCTTGTTAACCATATCGATAATAGTAGAAAGTTTGTTTTCTAAAGGAGAGATTTTAGTATCGATATAAGACTTCATCAATTCTTCAGTGATTTCTTCACTTTTCTTGATTTCCTCTTTCTCTTCTTCTTTCTCTTCTTTAAGTAATTCTTTCTTAGGCTTTTCTTTTTCAGCCTCGTCAAGAACACCTTTTTCGATTTCGTCTTCTTTCTTCTCTTCGTCTTCTTCTTTCTCTTCTTTTTTCTCGAATGGTTTTTTCTCTTCTTCTTTCTCTTCGTCGTCTTCTTCTTTCTTTTCTGCTTTTTTAGCATCTAGTTCGCCGTTAGCTGGTTTACCAGCAACACCTTCACCAGGGCCTTCAATCTTGATCTCAGCAGCAGAAAATTTAGACTTCTTCAACTCTTCAATTTCTTCAAGAGTTTCGTCAATAAGACTAACTAAAGATTTTGCTAGTTCGTTATTGTTCATGTCCATAGTATTCTCCCTTAGTTTACTTAACGTAAATTACTGCCCCATCATGATAAAGTCGTGATGTCCTTCAACTTCTTCATCAAGATCAATACCAGCACCAGCGTTAGCATTAGCAAGTTTAATACTGTTAGCAAAACCAGAAATAAGGTGAAAAACCTTAGCAGCAATCAATGAATCTATCAATTCACCAACAGTAGCAGGGTTAGCTGTATTTACACCAGCACCTTCCATCTGAATCATTCCAGGATTAGCAACACCTGCTCCAAGGAAAGGACTTACATCACCATCAACTCCACCCATCGGCTTCTGAATATCAGCACTAACGTAAGAAAGTTTAAGGTCATTAGACCCGTTCTCAACAGTCAACTCAAGGGTATCTCGAGTATAACTAATTTTCAGCATGTCAAGATTTCTTGCAATCTTATCCATAATCTGTACTTTATTTGCCATGTTAATCTCCCTTTTTAAAATTAAAAAACGTAAAAATGGCTACACTTCTATTTAATAGAGTTCACTATACCACACTTATTTACTTAAACATAACTAAACAAGTACCTCTAGGCACCCATCATGTTATATAATTTTCTTAACGAATAATTCTTTCCACATTTCCTACATTTTACTTGATTTCCAATGTGTATCTGCTCATCTCCACATGAATCACAGGTTATATATCTAAAACCTTCTACAGCCTCAGATTGCATAACACTACCGCCAGTATGCTGCATTGGAGATCCTGAACCTGCATATCCAGCAGACATTGCCTTCTTCATAGATTTTTTTGTTTCCGCATGATTACTGACTTCTTTAATGAACTTATTTATGTAATTCTCAGATATACCTTTTTGTCTTAATTTATTTACATGATTTTTCAAATGACTATTGTCTTTTATAGACATATCAGCATGTTGCTCATGTGACATACCAAATGGATTATTCATATGTCTTTTTATATTAGCAACAACTTCATTTATATCATTCTTATCAGTACCTCTCTGTGTCAGTGAATTAATTACAGCATTAAGGTGTCCATCATTTTTCATTGCTTTTGCTGCATGTCTTTTAAAGGTTACATCTTGTTTAAACTGTTTACCGGTCTTTGTTCTTAATATGTCATTTTTAGGTTTATCTGATACATTTATAACTGGTTGAGCAGATACTGGTTTCTTAGCAGATACCCTATCGATAGAGCGTTGTTCGTTTTGTCTTTCTATGTTGCCTGTTGTCAATTTAGGATTATATTTCATCTCTTTGACGAGACTATTCACATCTCTTATATTCTTCTCAATCCTCTGCATCCTGAGTCTATCAGATATATCTATAAAGGATGGAACATCTTTCTTTGCAAGTGACATCACCGACTTCATAAGTGCATCTTCATTAATTGTTGTATCACATTTCGCTAGATTCAATGGTTCAACTAGTGTTGCTGTATTTGCTGGAGTAAAGGTTAACGCAACAGAGTGAATCTTTGTCCTAGCTAGATAGGATGCATCTTTAACACCACGTGACATAACACCACCCTCAACAGAAGCTTTTATTTTAAGCGGTGCATCAGTTTTATGTATATTTTTCAGGATTGCAGCAGCAGCTTTAGCATTCATATGGTCATCGTCATCGTTGTATAGATAACCTTTAGCATATATATAAGGACTTTTTACTTTATCCCAGTAATACTTCTCTCTGTCTGTTTCGGCGTCTTCTGCTTTTAATATCTTTTTGGCCTCTGTTACACGACCAAGTGAATTAAAGAATCCTTTACCGTGATTGTCGTTCCAGCGACCTTCTCCACTAATTAAATCGCTTATATCTGCTCCTTCAACGGAGAGTGTCTCACCTTGTGAATCTCTTAATTCAGACCCTATGCATGCATCAATCTCTAATTTAGACATATAATAACTCCTTATGAGCTATTATACTATAACTCAAGTTTAACTAAAAAATCATATACATCATCAGCTATACCAGAAAAAACACTAATTTTCTTAGATAAACTCAATATTCGCTTATTTCGCTTATATATGGAATCAGTAACCTTACCATTTCTGCTCTTTATGCGATCAATAATTATACTGATATCCTCTACTATAAAAATAGGAATAACTTTATACCCTTTGTTTTTATATCTCTCATAAAATGTTATTATCATAGTTGGTATATCTATAAGAAGTGGCTTGTCGTTATAACAGTTATTTCTAATAATCTTATCCATATCTTTTTTATTTTTATCACTTTCAACTATAGTAAATTTATCTGTAAGCTTACTACAGATAGTTGTTTTGCCTGACCCAAATTGACCACAAAGCATATAAATTACTTTCTCCTTATACTTACCTTCATAGTTGTTATTTTTCTTAATATTTTGAGTTGCTAACATAGGTTGAAGATTGCTTAATGCCCAGCATTCTTTAAATGCTATATCTTCTGTAGAGTTATATTTGTACCACGACTCAGGTCTTACATGATCTATATGCCATACGTGTCCATAGTTATCCCACGACATATTATCATAAAATTTAGATTCTAGATGATTTTTTAAATCATCTATAGAATAATCGAGTATGTCTTTGAAATACTTATCCTGCTGATTAATTGTGGTTTTTGTTATATTTTTACCAATAGCACTCATTAAATTATTTCTAAGTTTATACTGGTGTCCTGAAGTAGGGAATCCATCAAATTCGTTTTCATTTATACCTATGCGCTTACAATATTTTTCTATTCGTGCTTTATTTAGAGATTCTTTATGTTTTTCAGAAAACTTAACACCAATTTTACTATCTGAAATTTTGTCACCCCAAGTAATCTTCCTACCAATCTTTGAGGTATTATACACACCACTTTCAGTTGCGCATTTTTTACATAGTTGATATCTTCTATTCCATTTAATAAGTCGTTTGCCGTGTTTACATTCGACCTCAACTTCTATATTAGAATTATCTTTAAGATCATGAACACTTATCTTTTTTCCTCTATACTCAACATGAGTCGTAATAAGTTTATTCATATTATTATGCTATGCTCAACATCCAGTTCTCTTATCTCGCCTAAGATCTCTTCGTCACTATAATTATCTCTGAAACCCTTTATCATGTCACTATTTTTAAATTTATCAAGCGCTATCTTTTCAATCTTCTTGACAGTCTCTATAGATATAGAATTGAGGTAAGCTATCTCAACATCTGAAATAGCTTGACCATCTAAATAATCTTTTGCATATTTGAAGAAGCAATAAGATGATAGCTGATGTGCTATTGCCCATTGACAACCTGGGCAATTATGCTCCTCTTCTTCAGTAAGTTCTCTTCCTGCATTCCGTAAGGCCTTTAGCCTTAATACAGCAAGAGAGCACCATTCTTCTGGGTAGTCCTTTAATTTCCTTGGACATCGTTTATCCATAACCATTCCTTAGTTATTGGTTTACATTTATTTAACAGCTGTTGCTGCAGGTATTTCTTCCTTTGGTTGCTTCCTGATACCAAGGATCTCAATATCGTGCTCAAGATTATTGATTGTTGCTGTGACGTGATCACCAACTTTCTTACCTACTAACTTCTCTTTTAATTCTGGCAGCACTGTATCCTTAATTGCTAGCTTTGATCTAAAGATACTAGCATCGTTGTTATCTTCTTTTGTGGTTGATGTAATTATAACAATACTTTCTGCATCTGTCTCGTCACTGACAGTAAAACCTTTATCAGCATCTTCTTTATCTGATGCACTTGTAAAATCTTTTAACTTAAAGCTGTCTGCAACCTTGTTTAACTCATCTTTACTAAAAACTTTGTTCTCCATCATAGACAATGTTCTGTACTGCAGATCATTAACAACACCCATCATGTTAGACACGTCTTGATCTACTTTCATGCCAGCACTGTTAATGTTCTTGATCATTGCCTGAGAGATGTTCATAGCCATCTGTAAGTTTGCTAGCATCTTCTCTAACTCTTCTACTCGATCCTTTAGTGGTAATTTCTTGCTTCCCTTCATCGTTGACTCTCCATTTTTTTCTTTAATTGTTCTACATATTTTTTAAAGACAAATATCTCTTCACTTGTTAGTGTATTATTTGCATTGTTGCCAAAAATACCAGATAATTTACCTTGTAAATGTGTCCTCACGCTATCCTCAATTGCATCGTATGCAGTACCTTTTTTCTTTATAATTCTAGAGGATAAAACCGTATTTATTGCATTTGCTTCTTCGAGTTTTAATTGATGAACGGATTTTTCATTAGACCTATCTACAGTCTTCTTTATCTCTACGTTAGTTGCTTCCTGCTCTTTAACCGTATCTTTTTCTTTCATATCTTTATTATAATCAGACAATTGTTTCTTTTCAAACAAGAATCTTGCAGTTAATTTATCATACAATGCAACTGCCATATTAAATTGATTTCTATTTAGTGGCTCATTATTGTCTGCACATCTCTTCCAGTGAGCGTCAAAGTCGGGATCACTCATAATTATATAAGTGGGATCATTATTTTCTTCTAATTCGCGCAAGACTTCTATATCTTCGCTAGATAGTTGACTCTTTCGGCCGTATATATCTGGCCAGACCATCTCACCGTATATAGAACGATCAAATAAAACATCTTTGCCATCAAAATGCATATATAATTCTAAGCATTCATCTAAATATGATGGTCCAGTATATCCAGGTTCCATATATTTTTTATCTGGAGCAGACATATGATAAACTTCATATCCTCTATCTTTATATAATTCAGCCACTGAAGACTTACCAGAGCGATCAATTCCCTCAACAATTATCCAAGCCATATTCATTTCCTCCGTATAAAAATATTATACTAATGTAAAAATAAAAAAGGTCACAGAGTTTGTGACCTTTTTAATAAAAGAATTTAATATTAATATTAATCTACTATATTATTTATCGGATTCTTTATAACTCTACCACCAAGATTTGTTGCACTTGTTGCACCCATTGTCTTAGCAGTCTCTTGAAGTTGCTTTCTTCTTCCGTGATCAACAGCTGCTTTAGCATCTGCATTAGCTCTAGCATCTAACTCTGCTTTATGAGCTTCTTCTTCTCTATTGTGCTTAGCTGCTTCAAGAGCGTGATCTTTTTCTTGCTGTTCTTTCTCTGCTTGCATCTGCTCTTCTTGAGCTTGCTGCTGCTGTTGCATTTGCTCTTCTTGCATCTGCATTGACTTCTTTTGAGTATCAATAGTCATTATCACTTGTTGCCATTGTAAGAATGCAGGATCACCTGGAATATATTGGAGTTCTCTTCTCTTTGAAGCATCTTTATCACCAAAGAATCTCTCTCTAATTTCACCTCTTGTTAAGTTCTTCTCAACTACTGCCCAAAAAGATTGGTTAAGAGGTACATCAGCGGTAAAATCATCAATCCTGTTCTTTCTTGCATCAGTAAGTAGATCATTCATAGAACTGTGAACTGTCATCTCTGCTTGCTGTAATGCAACTTCAGTTTGAGGAGTAACGTCTGAATATCCGTCAAAGATAAACATATATTTCTTAGATAATTCAGGATCAATTGCTGGGATGATATCTTTGTTGATAAGATCTTCGATATACATCAAAATTGGATACAATCCTCTTTCTCTTGAGTACTCGATCTTCTGCTGATTGCCTTGCTGACCTGCAGCCTGTGCTCTACCAGTCTGAGATGAGAGATAATCTAATCCAAGCTCAACAGGATCAATCTGAAACTGCGTACATATTGATCTCATGAGGTGATTATTGAAGTTTATATATTCCATATCTCTAGCAGAACCAGACATTGGAACCCAATCAACCTCGTCTAAGCCAGCAATTATCGGTGTTCTCCATGCGTTGCTGGTACCAGATATTGAGTTGTAAAATTGTCGTCTAAAACTGGTTAACTGCTGCTGTGTAACTGTTCCTTTAAGGTGTAAAATACCCTTAGCAGCATAACCATGTGTAAAGAAATTAGAGTTGTAATTTTCAGCATTTAAGTGATTAGTAACATTTATAATTGATAACTCTAATGGACCGTAACAATACCCCATTGAGTCGCCAAAGTTCTGAGGATTGAATAGCTTAAATATCATATCCTCGTCGCCAAATACTGCTAATGCATGATTCTCATACGACACTTGAACATATTTATAGAAATCAACCTGATGTCTCTCTAATTCTTGTTTTGTCTGTGGATCATTATCAGATCTTGGCTTGAGATGTGGCTTAATAGCTTTTATCTCTTTCTCGATAACATCTTTAGATAGTTCTTTATTTATTAGGTATGTTTGTTCCGCTGGAACAGGTCTAAATCTATGAAGTGCACCTTTTCTAGTTTTGATCTTCTCTGTTGCTGTATAGCCGAATGTGAGAGCATCTCTAACAATTAGTTTTAAATACTCACCAAATAACAGTTTATCATCATTTGGTGTTCCATCTAACCTACCGCAATTATACACAAAAGATTCTATATTTGCTATATTTTTACGATCTTCATCATTGTATTCAAGATTGTTATCACCTCTCTTGATAACCCTAAATCCCATATCAAATTTCTTCTTCTGAGGTCTACTAAATCTAACAAGGGTGTCAACTCTAATTTGCATGATAGATGATACAAGCCAGTCTCGTAAAGAACTATCTTTAAGCATTTTATTAGATAATCTAGATGGTCTGCTCTTGAATATACCAAAATTACCATGCTGACGATAGAATGGGTCATCAAGTATGGCTTGACGTCCAACTTTAGTTTCCTTTCTATCCTCTTCATCTATAGGTTTTTCTTCTAAATTATCACCACTTGCTTTAAGCAGTGCATTAATTTGTTCTTGTTGATACTCTCTAGCCTTGGTAAAGAAATTATCAAAAATCATAACGATTCCTCTTTTTTAAAGATAAGCTATTAGTATTATACCTCATTATCTGTCGAACTAACATGACCATAGAAAGCCACCACTACCTTTTATTTCTTCATCGTCTCCATCACCTAACAACTCACTTATAGTTCCTATTTTACCTAGTGTGTTAATACTCTCTGATTCATTATTAAGCTCTATACCTGCAGCACTGGCATATTCTTCAGCAGATGGTGTCCTAAAGAAGTTACCATTAGGATCTACCACTTCGTTTGAATTAATCTCTAATCCTTCACCCATAAGAAATGCAGTCTTGCTAAATAGCATGGTCATTGGATATCTAAATGCATCTAACCAGTGATCATTCTCAGAATCCGGTGTCTCTGTAGTTGTACCATCAGCAGATACCTTAAAGTGATATGTTCCAAATTCATGTATAATTGGTTGACACGTATCTTTAGCTATAAATATTTTTGTATCCATTGAGCCAGGTACTTTAAGAAATTTCTTAATCACCTGAATACCAGTATTAATTGTCTTATCGATCTCGCTTACTGTTGGCAATCCAGACTTACGCATTTCTGTTACTGATCCCATATCTGCAACATCTGGAAAATACAACTGACATCGATATAAACTGTGATATCTATGTTTTACATAGTGTATCCATTCTGGCTGACTAACATAGGTCATACCATCTGCTCTTACTATATATATATTATCTCTCTTATCTACATAGAAATATACAACAGTGTTTGGATTTGACCAACCCCAGTCAATACCGCCATAGCATGGTAATCTTAACTGATGGCATTTTTTAACAAATAAATCATGTGTGCACTCACCAGGGAACTCCTGACTTGTTAGCTTAAACCACATCTGATTCCAAGTTTTAACGTGTATCTTCTCGTCAAACTCTTTAAAGATGATACCCTCAATAGAAGGCTTTAAATTCATCAACTGAGATAGTGCCCAGTCAGCGCCTTCAGAACGGATCTTCTGAATAAACTCATCTATAGGCTTCAACATTGGTGACGCTGATTTTTGATTCTTAGCATCACCAAGACAGATAGATGCAGCTGGACACGTCAAGCATCCTTTACCAGGTAATGTATATTTCTCGTATTCTTTTCTTTTTTTCTGATCTTTTAACTTCCATTCTGCTGCTGTAATAGCCTCCATATCATCTTGTATAATATACATGTCAACAGGGTTTGTACCAGACCTAGAGTCAGGACATCTCTCTGAGAACTCAAGAGCAGTCCATCTATATACAATACGACCCTCTTTCTCAGCATTTTCCATCTGTGCGTTCATGAGTCCATATCTAGATTTACGTGTAGATATACCAACTCTCAATGCTTTCTTATTCCCCTTGGAGTCAAGCATGCCTGACATTTCTTTAAATGCCTTAAGTCCTTCACCTGAAACAGTGTCAATTTCATCAGCAACAACTAAGGGAACGTGCGGTCCGTTCAATGCTTTAAGAGTACAAGGAAGTACTTCGATTGATACTTGCTCGCCATCTATGTTAAATATGGATTTTTCCATATTCATCTTCATAAGTATTTTATCATCTACAGAACTTTTAGGTGGATCGATGAGTGGCTTTATCATGCGATTTAGCATGAACTTAACCTGATAATCATAACATCGCTTTGCCTGTGCCATAACTGCACCAACATGACAGACATCTCGCTGATCATGAAGCATAACTAATAACTCAACAATAGCCATGCCGAGCGTTTTTCCAGAACCCCGTCCAGCAACGTACAATATATCTTTTATATCATCTGGATTATTTTTGTTAACGCATATGTCATATATACGCCATATCATGTCAAATGGATTCGTATCTGCGTATCTAGAGACAGTATGATCAGGTAGTTTCAAACCAAAAAAGAACGTGATAAATTTATACAATTCATCCTTATTCTTGCATGGCTTCAACAATAATTTTCTAAGCTGTACTACTGTTAGCTTTTTCTTTGTTTTTTTCTTACTCATCTAATAAATCATCTATAATTATGTCTTCATCTTCTGTATCATTCGATATCTTCTTATGTGGTGTGGGTGCTGATAACGTATCAAACATTGGTGATGTTTTTGAAGTTGAATTAGGTGTTGCACCCTGAACTATTTTATATAATGTCTCGCTAACATCTTTATAATCTTTAATAGTATTGATACCAATCTTTGGTTCTGTGTTGTTCATTGGATCAGCAATAAACTCTCTCATGCTTCTTATATGTTTAGCATTATTAACAGATAGCATAGCTGTTAAAAAGTCAACCTGCTCTATTACACTCTTAACAACCTTAGCTCTAACTCTATCTCTAAGAGTATGCTGCATGGTCTCTCTATCTAAACCCCACTTCCTCAAAGCAGCAGTCATTATTATTTGACCAAGGTCATGATTAGGAAATTGCCTGTACATCTCATCAAATGAGCATCCAATCATAAACATCTCATATACCTTTAATGACTCAATCTCATTGAGTGCACCAGCAGTCTTATGTTTTCGTAAATACTTAGTTGCAAGTTTGATCTCTTCTTGTGATAGACCTATAACCTCATCTTCTGTAAATTTCTTTTTTAAAGCCACAATAATTCCTTCCAAAAATCCTCAGGATCATAATAGCACAATTGCCAGCAATAATCTAATATTTTATCTTGAGTTTCATAGTTGTTATCTATTATACTAATAAAAGCAGATGTACTATTTGTTGTTAGATAACTGACCCACAGATCCTGTCTAAGATCTTCATCATCAGTTAGATTCAATATCATCCTTGATATCATAGTTAACATTTTCGATTTCACTTTGGTAACCCTCTACATAGTCATTGAAATCTACTGTAGTAATATTAGTCTTCCAACCTTTACCACAGTAATCTATTACAAAAGAGTTAAGAATGCTGTCAAAGTCTAGATTTCCTTCTTTTTTTAAGAATCTCTTAAACCGCCATAAGCCAATAAAAGACTGGTCATCTCTAAGTTTATTAAACTTATCAATCTTCTGTTGTAATTCGCTGTTAACAAATATCTTATAAGAAATACACTTTTCTGTGGCATTAACAGCTAAATCTACGGCTGCGACATCTCTGTGAACAATTGAACCATACATAAAAAGCTGATTTTTAATATTATCATGCACTATGCCATTGTTAAGTAGCCATCTATGATGATCAATAAGACTTTCTATGCCTGAATTATCCACATTAATTCTCCTCTTAACTTAATTATACCAAGATTAGCTATTAATCGCGACTATTAACTGTATCGATGATATGTATGGCCTTCTTTATCACATCTTCTTTTTTAATGGTGCCATCATATGCTTTGCTAACATATTCGTTAACTATATCTTTTATAGAGAAAGAGTTGATTGCTATATTTTTCTTAGCTTTATCTGTAAATGTTAACTTAGTTAAAACATTCTTTTTCTTTGTTAGTTTTATGTATTCCTTAGAGTTAAGATAAGCTGTAAGTTCAGTTTTTGGACCTGACAGCTGAAGCACCCAGTTATCTTTTATATTGAGTGTTTCTCCCAATAGAGAATGCAAAATTTCTATATTGTTATTACCTACAACATCATATTTTACACTTCTCCACATGGGGAACGGTGATCTTATAAAAGTTTTTTCATATGTATTAGTATCAAATAACATTATCCCCTTATCTTGGTCTATATGATTAACACTGTGAGCATATGGTGATCCAGGATATATAACCTTTCCGAACTCCTGTCTTCTGTGAACATGTCCAGATATTATAATAGATGATTTTAACTTATCAGCATCTACTCCAATATCTGGCCTATAAAAGCCATAGTCAGCACCAACGAATGTTTGGTGTGCAAAACATATCTCTTGTTTTACATCAGGAAAATCTTTGTGATTGTGTACATGATGTACAAAATCCATGCTATATAACACACTATGGCCATCAACAATGTGAAAGTTATCATATAACCCCTTAAATGATTGCATTGCGTGATAAGTTGTATCATTCGGTTTAAAGTAGTCGTGGTTGCCAACAAGGTATACCATATCACATCGTTTTACAACAAAGTCTATATGTTTTCTAAATTCATACATAAGTTCTGATCTAAGGACAGCATGTGTGTCCATATCATCACCAAGAGCAACAACAAGATCTGGTTTAAGTTCATCTATTTTTTCATTCAACCACTCAAGTAGTTGTTTAGATCTATCAAACCTTGTTATTTTTAGGTGCTTGTCACCGCATACTAATATCTTCATTCATATCCCAGTAATATCTTATCAACAGTGTTTCCAAGAATATAATTCTTATAATCTCTATCATGTCCTACTAAAATAAAATCCTCTTCTATTTCTTTTATAGGTTTTACTCTTACAGATCCTAAACTAGTATTGATACTTATAAAATTAGCACCAGCACTCTTTGACGGCATGGTAATACGATTATTATGAAATTCAGTTAACATCTCACGATACAAGCAGCGGTTAACAAATATATATTCTGGTATATCATACCTATCTCCTGCATACTTGTTAACTGCTGCCTCTAATCTGTTAAAGATTTTATTTTGATTCATCACTCATCGGATTGATAATCATCTCTGTTTGCTTGATTGATGCTTCCATCATCTTAACTTGATCATCTAAAGATGTATTAAGTGTTTTTAAGGTTGAGATTTCAGTCTCTTTCTTCATAACCTCATCATAATTACCACTAATAAAAATAGCAGCTTTCTCACAAGACTTCTTAAGTTTATTTTGTGTATCTACTAATACTTTAAAAGCACTATTCTTTTCCTTTATTATTTCTTTAATTTGATCTTTATTAAACATACTCACCTCCATGTTATTAAAGTTCATCTAAATTTATATTTACATTTGTATCTTTGATACTTTTGTTTCTAGCCTCATCAGCCTCAACACCTACGGATAGAATCGCTGAATAAATCTCATCTTGAATATATTTATTAGCAGCAACCCATTTAATCATATTATCTTCACCTTTAATCTTATCGTGATTACCAAACTGCCACATAGCATTGCTAGGTTTACCAGTTGAATCACTAATTGGATGAAAGATTATACCGAGGGATTTTGCTAACTTGTAAAGCTCATTAGCTACATCAACAATTCCGTTCTCGTATTCAAGATTAAATTCAGCAACTCTATATGGAGCACCACATCTGTTCTTTTTAGCTTTTACTCTAACAACATGTCCAATCTGATTGGCTGAACCAGACATTGTTTTTCCTTCTTCGATACGTCCAGCTTTAGTCTCTAGTTTTTCAACCTGTAGCATGTAATCGCAAAAGTGTTTTAATGCTCGTCCATCTGGAAGTTTGTAAGGATTATTCATTGCCTTATATTGATCAAGCTCTTCATAAACCTGCTGAACAAGTAAAGTTGTAATGCTGTGTTCCCTTATGATGGGAAGTAATCCTTTAAGAGCTGGTCCAAGGTATTTTGCACCACTACCTCCCATTGTTATATCTGTTGTCTTTGCTTTGTGATCACCAGGATAACGAATTGATTTGACAGAGTCGATTGCAATGGCCTTTAAAGGCATGCCATCTTGAAGCATTTCAAGAACTTCGTTTTCCATATAGTCAAATATCTTAATAGGATTATTTGATTGTCTTACAACTAGTCTACTGTTGTCGCCACCTAATTTCCTAAACCAATCTTTATTGAATGAGTATTCGGCGTCAAACAACATGCATATGGCCTCTGGATCTTTTCTTTGTATCTCTGCCATAACTAATTGCATGATTAATGATTTACCGCTAGACTCTGGTCCAAAAAAACAAACAGCTTTTCCTTCAATTATCCCACCATTACCAACACAGTAGTTAAGTGATGGTGAAGGCATCTCTATAACGCTATCAGTTGGTTCTGGCATATCTGCAGCTAAAATACCAAAGTCATTTGTTAATTTTGACATCCATTTATTCGTCATCTTTATCTCCATTCTTAATTATCATTTTACTAAACATGACATGTGCAAGTTTAAAGGTGTTGTATGCATCCCACATAGCATCATGACCTTTACCCTCAAATGTCATACCCATACGCTTAACAGATTTTCTAAGTCCAGATTGCATTTTCCAGTTGTTCATAAACATATGTATCTGAAAGAAAGTCTTGACATCAAACCATCGATGACCAAAACAAAACATAGGTAGATGTGTATTAACGCCAAACCCAGTAGAGAATTCCATATCAAATCTTTCCATCAATTCTTTTTTAAGACATCTTGCGTCATCTCCACCCCATACTATAGGATTACGGTGACAGTTATGTTTGTTTCTAAAATTTGATAGTTTTCTATATGCTTCTGGAAGAGGTATTCCATCTTCTTCTAATCTCTTCTCTGTTATGCCTGTCAATTTTGGTATGTCGCAGATATTCGGATCAGTGCATAGCTTCTCATCTATTGACACAAGCTGAGACAGTGTCTCTAATACCTCTCCTGTCATAATGTTACCAGCAACTGCACCGATCTGAATTATCTTATCTGACGGTTGATTCATTTCAAGATCTAATGCTAAGAAGTTATCTGTACGTTTTTGCATCTAGTACCCCTCAAAATTTGTCATTTGTTGATCAGCATACCCTATCTTTTTTACGTCATCGTGGCAAAAGCGAAACACCTGCAATTTGTTTTTTAAGAATGCAACGAGTGCTTCTGTTCTTGCTTTAGTATCTTTTGCACTTACAACATCAGGATCGATGTTCACGTACATTTTCTTTGCACTATCTGAATCTCTTATCTCTTTACTCTTTAGATAATCTGATGCTCTATCTAGATATGCTATTGACTCTGTAGTTGATAATATTGATTTAGCATCTAAGTCTAACTTGATTGCGTTCATCAACATTAAATTGGTCATATCTATAGCACTAATAAAATCTTGCATATATGTGGAAGCCTGCATTTTAGACAGGCTCCCAATATCTCTAATCTTATTACTATATCTAACCAAGCATGTTATATCAATTTTTCTCAACGAATCGTTGATGCTAATTAGATCCTTGGCCATGACATCTCTCCCTTATTTGTTAAAGATGTCTTCTGCCATCTTCATCAAATCTTCTGTACTTTCTTCTGTAGTAACAGTTTCAGGTGTAGGATTTGGTGATATGACGACAGTTTCGGCTTCTTCTTTTACATCTTCAGCTTTTCCAAGTTTGATTCCTACTGCACCTGCTCCTTGTGGAACATTAGTAGTTTGTTGTGGTGTAGGTGCAACCACATCTGTAGCAAACTCTTCAACGTAAAGATCTGAATTAGATTGAGTTAAAATAGCTAAATTTGCAACTAAGATATCTCTCAATTCATCATAGGTTTTCTTCTGATAAACTGTTGTTAGATCATACCCCATATTTTCATAATCTGTTGCTACAGACTCAGGGATAGGTGATCTATCATCTGTATAAGATGGTACACCAGTTGCAGGATCTTTGACCATTGTTTGATTTTTCTTTACAGTGTATTCTGTATCAAAGCTTGTACCTGTTCTTGAGATATCAAACCATACACCTGAATCTGTTGGGTCACTACCAAGAGATGTTGGATCTTGATTATAATCCATGATGTACTGATTCATCAGCTTTAGTACTTGCTTATGAGCCGTTGATTTAACCTCTAAAATACCTACAGTACCAGCCTTATCAATGGCATTCCATGAAAAAGCGGTCTTAGGTCTAAGATCAGAGATAAATTTGTTTGTTGCTTTTAGTCGCTCCTTGATCTGCTCTTCATTGTTACCTGCAGCAACTAATTCCATCTTGATGTTCTCTACTTTAGCTCTTAGTAGATCAAGATATTCCCAGATTGGACTCTTACCTTCTGCTTGTTTACAATCTGCATAAGGTCTACGATTCCCTGTACTTGGATCAGATAATCCCCAGCTAATTGCCCAAAAAGCATAGGGATATCCATCACAATTATCTCCAAATGGAGGTAAGAATCTGTAGATGTTACTACCTTCTTTTACTTTGTGACGAACTGCTTTACGGTAAGATTTGAGGGAATCCATGTTGATTTTGATGTCAGCCATTGCTGTCTCCTTGTTTTACTACCCAATAGGGCATAGATTATTAAACTACCTTTAACGGCATATCTCTATTATACTACGATTTAACTTTGTCAGTTTCAACTTTTTCTGGTTTACCAGCTGTTAAAGCTTCATTGAGTTCCTTGACTGCTTTATCACCTTTTTTATTTATACCTTTGCTAGGTTTTTTCTGTTGCCCACTAGCCATTACAATATGGTAACGAAGAAAAACACTTGTGTTCCTGAGATCATTAGCTACATAGTAAATCTTATCAACGCTATTTGGCATCTTCTTGATTTGATTCTCAATCATTTTATTAACTGCATCTGGAATTTGTTGTTCAACTATTTTCATAATCAGGTTGGATAATTCATCAATATTTTTATATCCAACACCAACAAAATTAGCAAGATTGACATGTGTGTAAGCACTAAATGCCTCATCATAATCATTACCAATCTCAATAAAAATATTACGTAAATTACTCAGTGTTGTTATGTTGTTTTCTTTATGACGACCCTTTGCTCTCTTTATGTGCTCTAAGAAGTTTGGCCTGTAAACAACATACTCATTTTTTGATACTTTTTCAGGTGCACTATCTACTCTTACATACTCAATCATGTTATCTCCTATTATTGTATTTGTCTTATCTCATTAACCGTTATACTCACGTTTGTACGCCAACCAACACTGAGAGTGCCGACTACACATACAACACTGTTTATGGGGAATCTCATTGGTTTATCATTGTCCCACATGGTTGCTTCTATATCTGATAGACCATCTGACAACTCAATTCTTGTAAATACATATGGTCTATTTCTTTTTGATATACCACTTTTAACTGAGCTGCCATTGAATAAAAGTACCATTGATATTGGTCTCTCATAACCCTTATCAATAAATCCTTTAGCAACTAACTCTCCGTTTATAACAATAGTACTTCTATACATGAGTGGAGCGCCTCTCTTATGTGTTCGCATAAAGCTACTGTTATGCTTTGCGATATGATCTACAATGCTATCATCTGATAATAAGGTTTTGTTAAATGCTTTATTGGTCTCTCGTTCCATCAAGAATATAGCAAGTGGATCTATATTAGTTAGTTCCGGCTTGAACTTACTTGTTATATTACCTCTAATCCTCTTATAATCAGCCATAAACTTAACTCTAGCATTAGCATATGACATGTTGTTATCCATAAAAACATCAGCAGCTCTGGCCTTTACCATTTGACCTACAGCACCTATATTAACCTTAGTGTGATTTACCCTTTGACAAAAATCTGTCAATGATTCAAATGGTCCTTTATCACATAATTCTTTAACTGCTTTTGGTCCAACACTTTTTATAACCGATACAGGTGCGACAATACTATTGTCATAGTTCTTAAACAATGCTGCTGGATCTTTCATTGATGGTGGTTTAATAATGTCTCCCAACAGAGAGATATATGATCTCAACTTATCCTCATCATCCTCATTATTCAAGACGGCTGTCCACCACTCAATTGGATAGTAATGCTTAAGGTACATTGTTATATATCCAAGTTCAGCGTACGCATGCGAATGAGATTTGTTGAACGAATACCTGGAGAATGCCATAACAGCATTACAGATAGCATCCTGTTGATTCTTGTTCCAACCTCTCTTACCTGTAGCTTCTCTAATCTTATCAAATGATGCCATCATCACATCATGTTTTTTCTTAGCAATAGCACTACGAATAATATCTGATTCTTCTAATGTATACCCTACAATCTCAACAAGAAACTGCATTATTTGCTCTTGGTATGTAAAGGCACCATTTGTCTCTTCTAATATATATTCTAAGTCTGGATGAATATACTCAACCTCCCTCTTACCGTTCCTTACTTCAATATAGTACTCAGTTGCAGATAGATGACCACAACCCTCGATACCAGTCATCTTAGCATCCATAGCACCTGGTCTAAGTAGAGCAGTCAAGTCCATGTTATGCTTACGTTCAGTAGGAATAAAGTCTTGTATACTTGCCTTGACAACAGGAGTATTAAACTGAAAGGATGAGTCAGTCTTCTTATTGTAGAAGTCAGCATAAACGCCCTCGTCTTCTGGTAATCTATATAATAATGCAAGTCCATTACCATCTTCTTCCAGATAGTCATCACCAGTTATATCCTTGATGATCTTTGTTGCATCTGTTACAGCTGACAGCGTCTTCAATCCTAATATATCAGCCTTAACGAGGCCAGAATCCTCTACCATCTTTGCATCATACTGGGTGACAAGTATAGATGCACCCATTCCTTTGTCGTGCATCGGCATCGTTGGCACTCTTTCACCTGGTAAACTAATAGTTGATACAACAAAAGCAGATGCATGCCTTGACCAACCACGCACTGTACCTATCAGTTTATCTACCATGAATTTTATATCTGGATTGTTCTCTAAAAATACCTTAAGTTGTTCATTTCTATCTATCTCACCTTCGTGATATTCACCCTCTCTATCAGTATAACCATATAGAAAATCTCTCTCTGGAATCCCTTGTGGTGAATCTGGAATAGTCTTGCATACAATATCAATCTCTATATCATTTCTATTTCGACTATATACTCCCCAAACAGCATCCTTTATAGCATTCTTAGTTTTCATAGTAGAAAAAGTAGATATTTGAGCAAAGCCATCACCATATCTCTTCTTAAGGTACTTCATAAGAATTGGTCTTGCAGTCTTTGAAATGTCCATGTCAATATCTGGCCAACTACCAGCTCTAATTCTTGCATGGGATAAAAATCTCTCAAAAGGTAAGTTGGCTTTCACAGGATCAACATGAATTATCTTTAGATAGTATGATAGGAGCGAACCACCGGCTGAACCCCTTGCAATATTCTGTAAGAACCCCGCATCTCTAGCATACACTCCCAGATCTTCGTATGTCAAGAAGTATGGGATAAAGCTCATAGCTTCGTTCTTCATTATAACATCTAACTCTTTCTTAAATCTGTCCTTATACTCTTTAGAATCGTTCCACCTACCATGAAACTTTATGCGTTCCATCATGTAAAATAGAGTTTGCTTATCGTAGTCATCGGTTATCTTCTGTATATTCTTAGGTATATCAATCTTTGGCAAATGAAACTCAAAGCTGACATCGATAGATTTCGCTTGCTCAGCTATCTCATATGTATTGTTAACCCACTCCTTATACATCGACGGCGTCAACCAGTCACCCAAGTGAACCTTCAGTTCCTTATACATCTGGGTAGATGTTCTCTGGTGGTATGACTCATGAAAGTAGAAACCATCTTTGTGTCCGTTCTTTTGAAGACAGTCTTGAACAACCTTGTCTCCCTTCTCTATGAAAAATGCAGATGTTGTTGGAATACACTTTAGCTTGTAGTTATCTACCATACTGGCCAAGAATATATTGTATGCTTTCTGTAAGTTACCCTCTGTAACAAGTCTGTTATCGGCTACTCTCTTGAATCCTATCTTATGGGTAAATCTATGTGTAACATCTACAGGAATAAACTCGACGTATAGATTGTCACCAAACAAGTGAATTAACCTATTTAGTCTGGCCTCAGCTATTACATCCTCACCCTTCTCTATCGCGTTGCCGAGATAGCTGTTTACACATGCTGTTCCAAACTTAAGACCACTACTGTGATCTTTTATATCATCCAATGTTACAATTGGTATTGTTTGCTTATTATGATCTATTGCATTCACATACCCTAATGACGATAACTTCATTAAATTAAAATAACCATCATTGTTTACTGCCCAAGCGTTCAATGTAAAGTAATCCTCATCTTTTAAGTCTAGTTTAAATTTCAGACCGAGTCCTGGTATACCAATAACCTTGTCAAGCTCGTGATCAGTCTTGTTCTTACTGTTATATTTCTTTATATACTCTTTAAATCTTATTGCTCTATATAGAGACACACCAGAGCCGTGATCTGTTATTGATAAGCCTGGGGCATCATTCTCTATACACCAGTCTATCCACTTCTCTGGCGCCAAGATTCCTTCCAACATGCTGAACTGAGAGTGAACATGAAGTTGAGCTGGCTCAGGCATATCTTCAACTTTAATGTCGTTTATATCTATTGATGGCTGATACTCAACCGTACTCTCACCAAGGGCGCTGGCAATATAACCATCTAAATTAATCGTTGCATCTATATCTGATAATGCATCGTGTGCATTTATATCGATGTCAAATTTTTTGCATAATGTAGCTAGTTTAAGATTCAATGTGCCAAGTTCTTTCTTACCAACAACCTTGGCCCTGGCGTAAGTATCATGTACATCAAGTAAGAATATTTTAAAGAAGTCGTTGTTTCTTCCATGCCTCTTAAAGGTGGAGTATAGGAATTTCTTATCAAAGATGACGTTAAAGCCAGCAGTAACAAACTTAGAACCAAAAGAATAAAGATATTCTATTAATTTGTTAAGCATCTCCTCTTGTGTTTGAAATGTCTTCATCTGTTCGACTGTGACGCCGTGAATATCTAGAGCGGCTTGCTCTATAGTCTCCCAGTTTGTCGGCTGACAGTATTCGTTGAATGTTTTTTGTTTTATCCCGTTAATAACCGGAATGCATGCTATCTGAATTATATCGTGCTTATACTCGTTGAGACCTGTAGTCTCACAGTCGTACCATAAAAAACCGTTCATTTATCAAACCTCCAAAGAAATGTTCCACGTATCTGATATTATACAAATACGTGGAACATGTGGAGGTTTTTAGGCTATCAGGCGCACTAAAACGTAAATACAAGATCCAGTGATGCTGTACCAGCGATAGTTTTGTTTAACTCAACAGCTACTTCATAACTATATATACTCTCGCTAGCGAGTGAAGAGATAATACCTGCCCTGTAAGATTCCCAGTAGGCACCTTCTAGCTCAAGATTGGCATTGATAGCATTGTGTGCAACGTTCACCGTAAAAGATTTCTTACCTGCAGCAGCTGCTGCAGCAAGTTCACCTGATACGAGTGTGTATGTTGATGTTGGTGTTGACTGTATCAACGAGAGACCAAGATCATATACAGCTATCATCTCTGTTTGTAAGTTGTAATCGGTTTTTAAACTCATAATTTTATCCTCTATGATTCAGCTAATTTCTTTAGCATCCTTGATTCTTCAACCTTCTCAAGTAAGAACTCTATCTTTGCTTTCTCATAATTAACAGCTGATGTATATCCAGCATTTAAGTCTTTAGCAATAATTTTTGCACTCTCAAGTTCTTGATCTTCTGATTTATCACTGAGAAGTTGTCTAATAGTGAATTCAGAGTCAGTTATCTCTTTAACTGCTTCATCTTCAGTTATACTAATTCTATCACTAACATAGGTATCAGTTAGTGTTTTCTTGTACTTTTTATTAGTTTTCTTTGTCATATTATACCTCCAAAGTATGTAATTATATTATCCTTATACTCTGAAATATTTTAATTAGTTGCTTTTGTTTTACGCTCTTCTCTGGTCTTTTTAAGATGACAACTTACCTCGTTATTATGCTTAGCAATATCCTTTAACTTGTAATTGCATAACACCTGTAAGTTGTCCTTATTGCAGAACAAACGATCTACAAAGGTATTCCAATCATCAAAACCATCCAGTATAACAGGATTAATATGATCGACAGCGACATCTGTTCCCTTAAACCACTTGCCGCATTCAGCACACAAGTACCTAACTGCCGGTCTCTTCGCTGGTGTACCATCTTTCTTCTTTAGTGGGAATTCTTTTCTAACTGCTTTTTTTGTCTCTTGAACGGCTGGTGATCTTGCAAACGCACGACGTAGAGCACCACGTATTGTAGCATTCTCATTCCACTTTTTCTTTTTCTTCTTAACCATTAATTGATTATACTATAGACTCCACTGGCCAGTGGACTTGTTGATTTTAAGATGTTCTTGAGCTTCTTTCATCTTCACATCTTTAATGTCTTTATTTTGAGTTTGTTCAGCTACTTTAACAGGGTTCTTCTTACTTCCCTGTTGCAAATCAGGTGCTTTAGGTAAACTTGCTTTAGCTTTTGGTACTTTAGCCTCTGGCATCTTTATTGATGGTAGTGTTGTTTGAGTTTTTAATGCTTTAAGTAATTTTTCTATTTTTTTAAACATAATTGATTATATCATAAAACATCACTAACAATAGATATTCCACTCCTTTTTTCAACTTTAACAATCTTAGGGAATAAAGTCTTTGCTTCTGATGCATGATCTATGACCCATATCTGCTTGTCTTTAGATATTCTATCAAGTAACTCTATAACTGTCTCTCGACCGATAGAGTCTAATCCATCAAATGGTTCATCTAATATAATTGGATTCAATACTATTCCAAATTGCTTCTTCAGGACGTCCAGGATTGCGAAATCCGCCGCCAGGGACAATGATCTATATTCACCGCCAGATAATGATCCAATTGATCTCTCTTTAGAATTTATGATTAAAGATTCTGAGAATTTTGCTGTTACATTTTTGTCTTTATTTACCTTATATGTCTGCAGTGAATATGACGCATTACCCCATATAGCAGATATATTATCCTGGATAAGATCGTTAAAGTTATTAACAAAATCTTCCATTATATGGGCTGGAGCACCAGTTGGTGCAAATACATTGCCAACTGCACTAATCATTATCTTTTCTTTATTATTGTTATTTATCTCATCTGATATAACTTTAGCATTTTGTAATATCTCATATATTTTAGTTTTCTTCTCTTTGTTGTTTTCCATTTTAGTTTGCTGTAGTGAATTAGATCGCTTAAGTGACCCCATGTTAATACTAATATCTGCTATTGAGGTAGACGCAGATATAAACTCAGCACTCTCATCTTGTTGCTTTTTATCTAGCATTAATAATAAATCATCTATATCTTTTGTTTTTTTAGCAATGTTAAGAGTTATAGTATTAATTTCTTTAAAGAGTACTTCTATTTTTTCATCTATATCTTTGTTATACTCAATACGAGTGTTTTTTAGCTCTTCTATAACATCAGATTTTAAAAGTTTCTTACCCACGGTGAACAACGGCTCTTTACAGTTTGGACACTCGTTGTCAGGATTGATTTCGGTGAGAGGTTGTTTCTTCCTCTCTAGGTTTATTAGATCAGATGTTAATCTACTGTGTTCTCTTCTTGCTCCGTCAATTTTTCCTCTTTCTGTTCTTGCTCTTTCTCTAACTTGCTCATATCTTCCGGTGTCTGGTCTTTTGATTCCGGATAACTTGGTAATGGTGTACTGTAGTTCCTCAATCTTCTTATTGTTGCTTGAAATAATCTCATTGATGCCATCTTCATCCTCCAGTGAGTCTTTATATATTTGCATATTGGACTTTAGTCCTTGCAGTTTAACATTATTCATATAATTATCACTATCTATAGCTTTAATCCTATCCCTGCATTCTTTATAATAAGAGTTAAACTTGTCTAAGTTCATTAACTCTAGTATAAACTCTTTCTTCTTGCTATCATTAAGTGATACAAATCTCTTATCATATGCACCTTGTGCTGTGTACATTGTTATTAGGAATTGATCATATGTTAAACCAATCTTTTGTTCAAATTCTTCTTGTCTTATATCTATTCTGCTTCCGTTTTTAAAGTATTCAACCTTTGTTGGTCTACATCGTTTAATAGAATAAGTATCCGTACCGACAAGCATATCACATTGAACACTACCAGATTTGGTGCCATTTCTAAATATTTCTGTTTTTGTTATTTTTCTTGGCACTTTATCAAATAAAGCAAATGACAAGGCGTTGAATATAGCAGTTTTACCTGAACCATTACCTCTATTATCATCATAGTTATAACCTTCTAGTAAAACTAAACCAGTCTTATCAAATTGAATTTCTGCTTCTTTTATACTAAGTATGTTCTCAATTTTGAGATTGGAAATTATCATCTAAACCACCTTTACATAGATTATACTACTCGTCGCGTGGTGGTTTAGTTCTGGTATGTAGTTGCTTTTTGTCGTCAAAGTACACCCAGTTCATTTCTAACATAGTCTCTAAGGAGTATGTTCCACCATTAACGAGACGAGGTACCTCGTTCTTCCAATAGTGGACATCTTGTCTGTCTTTAAGAATCTCTTCCTGATTGTCTATCCATTTTTTGTTTGTTAGCTTGTCTGCTACTTCTCTTACCTGTGCAGAGCCAGAGAGTACAGGCATCTGTCTCTCCATATACTCTTCACATTTATTACATGGGGTCACTGTTCGCTTAACTGATGCGAATATCTGCTCTTGATGTCCACATTTACATTTGAATGTGTACTTAGGCATTATTGCTCCTCGGCCGTTTGCATCATATCTTGAAAAGCTTGCTTGCTAAGTTCCATTTGATTCTCAAGACCAGAATCTCTTGGGACAACAACGATACCACCAAGAGTCATAAGCAACGATGCAACTGATAGAGCATTACCAATACTTACTCTACATACCTTAGCAGGTTCAATGACGCCGCACTCAAATGGATCACTGATCTCATGTGTATCAGCATTGAATATCTTATTGGGTAGTTTACCCTCATAGATCATATGCTCTTGCAAGTTGTACCAAATATCCTCAAACTGTTCACCACAGTTCTCTAATAGAATCTTGAAAGGGTGTCTCAGCGCTTTAGACATAATAAATCTAGATTTCGGATGTTGATCTGCTTGTTCAATTATATCTGCCAACATAAGATGAACACTACAGCCACCAGGAATAATGCCTTCAGCAATAGCAGAGCGAACTGCTTCTACAGCATCTTCAACACGACCTTTTTTCTCTCTTATCTCTAGATCAGATGCACCACCAACCCATATAGTAGATATACCACCTGTCAATTTACCGATCGCAGCTTTAATAAACATACGATCGTAGTCTGAGTGACAAGATTCAGCTATAGATTTTAATTCCTCAACTCTACTATTGATAGCTTCTGTATTTGGTTCAGCAATAACAAACGTCTCATACATATTACATTTTGCCGTCTCAAATCCACCAAAATCTGTATATTCAATATCTTCTATATTACCTGGATCAAATACTGCAGCTCCTGTATAAGCGGCCATATCCCTGAGGAACATTGACCTTGAATTTGGCATACCAGTTCTTGGTGTTTTAACTGGGGCAAAAACAAAACCAGCTTTCACATTCTTCGCAATCTTATCTAAAACTGTATCAGAAAAATCATGAGCAAAGATGATTATGGGAGAACCATATAAGTCTGTCCCCTCCATTGCATCTTGCATATATGAGAGTGTTTTTAAATTATTGATTGTTCCATCGTATAGAAATACTGCGCCATTGTCCATTGCAACTTGTTGACCAGCCCTATCATTAATAAATACTGGTCCAATCTGACCAAGCTCTTTAAGACCTGCTGTAACGATATAACCATCGATCGAATCGACCTTCATGTCATTGCCCTGAGACTCTTCTATAAGAACTGTCCCATCGTCTCCAGCAGACATAATAGCCTCAACTGCTGCACTAGCTATCTCTGTATCTCCATTAGCTGATATAGTTGCAACACTTACTAATTGCTCAGAAGTAAGGTCTACAAGTGCATGATCTTTTAGAAAGTTACACACAACATCGCTATATAACTTCTTTAACTCATTAACAACTTTCTGTGGATTGTATTTTGGGTTATCTTTCAAGAACTCGTGTCCTGCTTTGATAAGGGAGTCAGCAAGTACGATAGCTGTTGTTGTACCATCTCCAGCTTCCTTAGCTGTATTAAGACATATCTCTTTTGCTGCTTCAATTATGATATTAGCCTCGGCCTTATCAACACCAAGAGATTTTGCAACAGTCACACCATCTTTTGTAACAAGAGGTGATTGTCCATCTCTTTCAATCAGAACACCTCTACCACCAGGACCAAGAGTGGATCTAACTATTGTTGCCATGTTTTCAATGGTGCTACATACGACATCGTTGATGATCTCTTTATCAGAGACAATTTTTTTAGCCTTACTTTTTTGATATAACATCTCAAACCTTCCTATTATCTTTGTTGTTTTACTTTCATAAAATCATCGACTATCTTTTTATTCTTTTTCATCTTACGGTCACTCTTCTCAAATCCATAGTAGGAATGACCTAGCTTTAGTGCAGCTTCAAGTGCAGATGATGCACCACCGAACGGTTCAAATATAATAGAACCAGGGAGAACATCTGACATTCTTATCAAGAGTTCAGCTAGGTCCAAAGGATATGCTTCATCCAGAGAGCCAGTATCTATCTTCCATGTGTTACCTGGACAAGATAAGTCCTCATCACTTTTCAAATATTCTTTTATAGGGAGTCTATCTAATTTCCACACAGATCCGTTGCAAAAGTACATGACATACTCATGTGAGTTTACAAGATTGACCTCTGATCTCTTACCCGGTAACCACGTCTTCTCTACTATGATATTATCTACATGATCAAATCCTTCCTCTACAGCTATGTTAGCAACCTCAAACGGTCTGCTCTTGCACTCTATTGGGGCATAACATATCAAGAACATAACTCCATTCTTGACCATATTAGACTTGACTTTCTTTAGTAATTCTCTAAGTTTGTCAGGGTTATAGCCATCTCTCTTACGAATAGGGACACGAGACATACATATCTCAATCCCATGAGGAAAGACTGCGTCTTTGTCAAAGGGATCGAGTGAGCTTATTCTAATATTTGTACTAAAAAGATTGTTTAGATTATCCAATACTTACCTCTGATAACATTATACTAAGCACCAGTAGAACCAAAACCACCTGCTCCACGGTCTGTACTATCATCTATCACAAGTACGTGCTCTATCTCGTAGTCTGGTCCAAAAGGATGTATTATCATTTGGCATACTTTATTTCCAGCTTTAATATGAATCGGCTCATCTGTCACGTTTGTTGCTACTATATTTGGTTCACCGCGATAGGATTCATCTACAATCTCAGCTAACAAGGATAACCCTCTACAGCCAAGACCACTCTTTCCTTTTATGTGTGCGTACGTACTAACAGGAAGCTCCATCTTGAATCCAAGAGGGTGCTTTGTTACCTTACCTCTCTCAAAAACAATGTCTTCTGTAGCAAACAGATCAAAACCAGCATCTGTCTTGTGAGCTTTAACAGGTAGCTTACCACCCTCTAATACTTGCACCTTGATAATATTATTCACTTTACCTCCATTATTGTTTTAAATCTTGTATTTGTTTTACCAAACATTAAAAATAAACCATCAGTTATTAATAACTAACAAAAAATAACAAATAGTAGAATTGTTTTGTTTTCAGCTAACTAAAACTAAAGCTTAAGCAATGGATCATCAGCCTTGATAACAGTTACGTCATCTGTTATTTCCTTGTACATCTTTATCCTACCTCTAGCATGTCTAGTGAGCATCTTTGAACCTAAGGGAATATAATCATAAATAATACAAGTGTCTTTTATTGGTGTTTTACGTAATCCTCTACCCATTGACTGCGTTACGATACCTTTACTTGCCATAAAGTTAGCCATAACTAATACTTCAATGTTCTTAGTGTCCGAACCTTCCCCAACTTTACCTGTAGTACCAACTAGCCCAGGTATCTTCCTCCTGTTTAGCTGATCCACATACGACTGTGATTTCTTGTCCACTCCTTGAGCAAACGGTATGCCAAACTGCTTAGATAATTCTGTTCCGTGTTCTATCTCTGCGACAAGGCATAATAATGATTTTTTATCATTTATTGTTTTTTCTATATCATTATATATTTGTTTTTTCATAGCATCGTTATTTAACACATGCTCTTTGTAA
>Ga0114918_10000320_pt1 | contig 40987 bp, 57 predicted proteins | sample LantaG_FD_87015 | JGI IMG/M metagenome (GOLD analysis project Ga0114918, IMG submission 87015) | Deep subsurface microbial communities from Baltic Sea to uncover new lineages of life (NeLLi) - Landsort_02402 metaG | ecosystem: Environmental > Aquatic > Marine > Oceanic > Sediment | place...
CCAAACTTAAATGAGATACCATAAGCATAATGCATTGCGTCATGTAATGCCCTAAACTTGATATTGTACTCCTTACCCATCATACCATGATCACCTCCATCATATACCAGGAAGTATCCTAATGCATCAAAACAGTCTCTCATCTTCTTGTAAGATTGTGGTGCGCTACTACTAGCCTTGTACTTTATATGCCGCTTATTTAGCTCGATATCAATTACTGCTTTAATTATCCTGTAAGCTGCTTGTACCTCTGTCTTACTTACCTTACTCATATTATACCCCTTTATTGTTGCTATACTTAATTATACTACATATAATGCACCGTGTTAAGTATCATCTATTTAGTCTACTCTGCATACTATTTTGTACAGTACCTTTAATTGATATGTAGCTATCTAAATAGCCCAACATATATTGATATGCGACATGTTCATCAATCTTATTATGAGATTCAATCTCAAATACTTCTATCAATTTACTATCCATATAAAATGAATATACTGAACCATTACTATAAACTAAGTCCCTTTCAGTTATTTTAAAGGTACTTTCAAGTTTATTGTTTATGATGTAATTTTGAATATCATTCATGCTTGTTATTTTTAAAATAATGTTTTGCATATATACCCCTACCCTCTATAATTACTAAGTATTGTTAAAATTTCATCTTCATTATTATAATATATATCTGCAAATTTACTGTCACTTGTCAACTCATTATCACACAACATGAACACCATATCGCTATTTAAATCAGATGGTTTAAGTCTATTACCATCTAGTAAGATTCTACCTTGTCGCAATATATCATTGATAATTGCTTGATCCTTATTAAGTTGCTTCATACATTCCCCTTATAATAATATCCCCTTAAAGCTGTTAATTCCACTATATACTGCATTTTCATCACAATAATCTAAAGTATCCTTACAAGTGATCCTATCATAAGTAAATTCTAAAGTATTATCACTCTCATATTCTTTTCCATAAATCTTTTCAAAGCATAATCTTATTTCTGTTATTTTCTTAGCATCTTTTGACTTATACCATTTAGTCTTTTCACCTAAACACTCAACTTTTAATATATGAATAGTTGTGTCAGGTAATTTGCTAAATAAATCCGTAGTCATTGATTTAATCTTAGTTGTCATATTACTCTCCTATTGCATTGCGTTAATCTCTATAACCATTATATCACACTAAAACCTATAGCACAAGAAAAAAATGCATCAATACTAAAATAATTCAGCATCATTATATATAAGATGGAATAAAACATAGAAGAAATAAAAAGCTTGACAAACAATATCTGTTTAGAAAATACTCCTGAAACTAGGAAAAAGTACTTAACCTTTCATTATATCACATTTACCCCACCTTTGCAAGTGCCTCAGAAAGTTGGCAGGTATAAATAAATATTATTCATAACTCTCTAAGCTCCTGACAAGCTCTGTAAGATCATAGGATTTTACCCTAGTCAAGTATCGTATAATTAATTTAAATGTGTTACAAGGCAATCTGAGCTGCCACAGATAGTTGGCAGGTAAACTATATATGTTTAGTAATAGTGCCACAGATAATAGGCACATGCGTATATTCTATAGGGTACTTAATGTTGGTATGATTCTTGCATACTGGAGAGTCAACATATTTTATTTACTTAAGAAGAATTAAGTTGACAAACAAATATTGTTTAGGTGGGGGGGTACGTGGTGCAGATGATACCTATTGGGCTACTACTCACTCTGAGTACACACAAGCCTATTTTAAACTTAATACACTATTTCTAGTTTCCTCTACCATTTCGTTAAATCGTGCTGCTCTTTCTAAGTCCCAATCAAATCCCTGAGTTCTAGCCTTCTGCTGAGTCACATAAGCATCTGAGTGCTTTTTGCAGTAATATCGTCCATCATCTTCTAGGACATCAGCTTCTTCGTCGCATATACAGCAATCTTCTATTTGCTCTTCCATTTTTTTATTTCTCCGTTATTTTAAGCTTTATACACTAATTTTACTAATCGCTCATATTTAACCATATCGCCTTCATAACTCAAAGTATGGTAGAATGTAGGGTCAAGTCCTTTAGGTGGTTCAGAACTAAAATATGGAGCTAAGAACCCTATTTCTATGATGATATCAATGTACTTATTAATTGGAGATCTTCTAGAGTATTTAATTATCGCATCTTTTATGTCTGTTCCAGTTATACTCATTTAAACCTCTGTAACGGTTGTGGTAATCTGCTTGATACTTCATATAGGTACTCTTGGTTCTTTTCGAGTGCTTGAGCTAAGTGTATGATAGTATTGGCTAATACTTCTTCTTCATATTCAGCAGTTCTTTCTAGAGCATGAACTGCGTGATAAAGATAGGGATTTCTATAATCACCTTTACGAAGTTCGTTTCTTAGTAATTCTAGTACTTTATTCATTTAATATCCTTTACTTTGATCTTCATCAGGAAACTTCTTAATAAATTCATTCCATTGTATCAACTGAAGTTCTGACATTATTTCTTTTTCAACTACAGGATCTGTTAATAACAGTAATCTCTTTAATTTTAATAGCTTATCTTTTAATACTTTTTGTTGAAGATCTTTTATTCTCATAAATTCAACAAATATCTTATAATCTTCGTAGTTTAGTTCATTTGTTAAGTGGTCGATTAATTTGTCTTCTTCGTTCATATCGTTTCTCATTATTTCTCCCTATTTTATACTTTATACACTTTTCTAGTAAATTTCTACTCCATAATCTTCTATATCCTTCACTATAATATCTAAAGTTCCTACTAAAGTAATCACTCTGAATAAAGGACTACCATACTCTTTTTCCAGCTCTTTTCTAAACTCTTGACTAAATCTTATAATTGATGGTCTATTTGTGTTGTTTTCAATCCACTCACTAACTTTGGTATTTAGTAAGCAAGTGGCAGGTATTCCTCTAGTATCAACAGGAGATCCGTTCATATATGATATGTCTACTTCCATTTTTTTATTTCTCCTGTCTTTTACTAAAATACCAAACAGTTCTTCCAGCAGTACGTTCCTCTACAAGCTCTATATCTTCGATTCTAGGCACTTTACCATCTATGGCGATCTCTGCCATATAAGCCTTAGCAAAACCCTCTAGAAGCTCAAATCGCTTCCCTAAGACCTCTTTTACCATCTTGCTAGTTTCTTCTTCAAACTTACATAATTTGTCTAGTTGCTTCTTATCCTTTTCTTTTAAGAACTTAGCTGATTTATGTGCGCTCATTTTTCCATTCTCCTCTTAATTTCCATGTAATTCCAATATGCTTGATACTTCTGATCATCTGAGAAACCCTCTGTTTCATTCTTCCAGACTCTCTCCCAGAAGCTTAATTGTGGATATAGTCGCATAAATTCGATACTCATTTTTTTATTTCCTCGCTTTTATTACTTAATACACTATACTGGCATCTTAGTAAAAATGACAGGTTCACCTTCTACATTGAGAAGTACCTGCTGTTTTGCATCTGAATCAGCAAAGCTGTACTCTCCTATAAATCCGTCCTTAAAGCTGCTTATTAGCTCTTTTAAGTCACTTTTATTCAATTCCTTATCCATAGCTAGTCTAACTACCTTCCCTTCGTATTCAAATACTATGCTGTTAGTTCCTACTATGCAATTCATTACTCTAACTCCAGCTTTATCTGACCATTTGCAGTAATTTCATGTAGTTTGCTTCCAATAAAAAGAAATTCTTCTATCAAATCCTCTGTCATAGTAGTAAAACTAGCTACTACTCTTACCTGAAATCCCGGACTTGTACATATTCTATCTATGAGTACGGTCCACTCCACTCCTTCTATCTTAGGCATATTATGCTCAAGATCTTTTATATAATGTTCTAATTCTGTATGGTTAAACATCATTTTCTATGCCCCCAATCCACTCCACCTGACCATAACTTATTTAAACTTTCATAACCTGTGTCAGATTTTTCTTTTTTCTCTTCCAATATTTGATCAGCTTTCTTTTCACACTTAGTACAATGTACCCAATTTCCTGCACATACGATACGAGGAGTGAAGTCCCATTCGGTTCTACACTCTGGACATTTGTCCCCATATTTATCTTTTTCTTCTTTAGTCATCTTCTTTCCCAGTATTTATATTTAAGTATAACTATGCAAAATATGGTGTTTATCCAGTAGTTTACTAATAATGGCATATCTAGACCATGTTTTAAATACACATAAACCTGCATTAACAACTCTCCAACTAACCACATCCACATAAATAAATTACTTATGCCTCTAGAATGATCATCTTTATACGATTTAATCGATTGAGGAAGTCCACAAAATGCAAATAATAATCCTGCTATCCAACCAATTGACTCAATCATTAAAACTTTTCCCCATATATTATATATCGATATGATCCTTTTACTAATAATGCAAAGGTTCCGATTGCCAAAAGTAACATAAGTACTGGTAATAATAAAATATCAACGAATCTTCTTAGTTTATTCATTGGATACCTTTAGCTGCTTCTTAATTTCGGCTATTTTAGCGTCTTCTTTGTCCTGTGCCTCTAATTGCTCTTCTAAGACGTTTTCAAAAAAAGATGATATCTCGGTTGCCTTAAGGTTCTTAGTGGCTCCAGAGGCGTTCTCACGCACCAGGAGGCGGTTATTATTTAAAACCTTAATCATATAGTCAAACATATCTAGCTTTCCTCATAGTATCTCGACACAATTAACGAGATGATTCCAATATATATCATTATTTGTAAATATGCAACATAAATATTTTCTCCGATTCCAGATAAGACAATACACACTAGGGATAATATTGTTGCTAAGATGATTTTAATGCTCATCTAGTAACTCCTGCTCTAAAAATACTTCTTTTTCTTCTCTTTTCACTACCTTACTTCCGTTTTTCGGAATGTAACTAGTCATTGATGACCAGTCTGTTCGATAGAAATAGACGAAGTTTGTTCCATCTCCTAACTGCTCCACATCTTTAACTGTGTGACGATACATACTAATTCTTTCCATATCGGGCTTTCTCCAGTAACTTCTCAGTTATATTATTGATTTTGCGTATTATGAATAACTTCTCGGTTTCAGGCATCTCATAGCTCGACAGACTTGAAATAAGTAGGTCGCGCTCTATTTTTAGCTTCCTAACTTCTTCTTTATCTTCAAATGGTCTAAATTCTGCCATATATAAAACACCTTTATGATACTGATTATACAGGAATATGTATAATCATAAGTTTTCTATGCATCACCTTATATCGCTGTATTTTTCCTTCAGAAAAATCAGCTATCTCTTTTCACCCAAAATTTTTAACAGCTCACTTTGTCGAAAAGCTCTTCTGTCGTTCACAGTGCTACAACCTATACCCATCTCTATTTTTTTATTAATGGAAAGATGCGTCCTAGCTCTATAACATGTATCTACATAATACTCTTGTGAGATAGGTCCTCCAGTGAACATCACTAGTAATCTTAATACTTCCATCACCCTAACTCCTCTATTTTGTGCTCTAACTCTTTAATTTTAGCTTCTTTCTTATCAAGATCTTTCTTCCACAACGCTTTTAACTTAGTGGCAAATCTAATATTATGAGTCTTATGATCTTCAGATATCTCGTTTAAGTAATCTTCGAGATACTGAGCATCCTTTCGTATCATTTTTTTAAACTCTAAAGTATTTCCCATATAATAGTCTAGTAAATTTACTAACTTATCTATGATCTCTTGACACTTTATAGCTTTTTTTGGTAATTTCATCTCTTAAGTGCCTTAATTTTGGTAGTTATATTATTTGGAGTAGTTTTTACCGCTATACATTCTTCCATTAGGATTTCTCCCATTTTAGTTGCCATGTGATACTTAATAAAGTCGTCTTCTTCACTGGTTAGTGACCCTTTAATGATGGATTGGGAGGACTCTACCTCCACAACCCAACTATTAATCCAGTCCCCTAGCGCAATTTCTCTAGCAATTCTGCCAGATTCTCTGTCTATACCCTCTATTTTAATTATTTTTTTTAGTTCTAGTATCGATTTACACATCATCTGTCACATTCTCTTAGTTAGTTCTGGTTATTAATTCAATAATCGCTATCTGACACAGTATACTTACTGCTATTGTCAGCATAGCAGTTACCATCATGAATGTCAATACGATTTCGTTGCATTTTAAAAGAAAAATACCGTCTACCGAGTTATTCTTCAAAAGGATCAAATTCTTCATCATAAAACTGAAAAAAGTCCATGATCCTGTAAGCTTCCTCAAGGGAGTCGCCAAGGCTCTCACATATCATGTGGGCATCTTCTTCTGAGAAGGTCATTATCAGTGGAATTTGATGTTTACTAACTGCGCCAAGTGTCATATCTTCCTTTTTGTTACCTTCTACTCTAGCACACCCTACTCAAGAGTCAACATATATCTTGATGTCACAGTATGTGGCTTCAAGACAATAGGAACAACTTACTATGATATATAGTAGCAGCTTATCTGTGGTGCGGTTCTTCTCTAAAGTAAACCTAATCAGTACATCACATATCCCACTATAACATTACCTGCTAAGGTATCAAATGTAAGTTCGTGAGTTAAGATTAGCTTGTTAGTTCTAATCCCTACCTTCTGATACTGTCGGACTATTTGCCCTATAAAGCCTCACTGACTGTCAACCCCTATCAAGGCTGCAGTAAAGCTGTGCAGGTAAGTTAACGTCATCCTGCTTTTCTTGTGACTCGCTTTAGTTTACGTCAAAACGGATAAATACATCGATAACTGTAACACAGTAGTTCAGGGATTGCAACACTTACTTGTAAGTATGTGATTTAACTAGTTGGTTAGAAAAATAAGAGTTATTACACCTCACATTTAACAACTATATGTGAAGGAGATTACGATGGATAAAGAATTAAGGATAGCAGCGCTGAAGGAACTTACAGATAAAGAGTACTTTGAGAAAGCTAAGAAAAGAGCATCTAATAGGTCCCAGAAAGTGCTTGATAAGTATAAAGACGCAAACTTACTTGAGGAGCGACTGAAAGCAAGCAATGAAGCCTACGACATAACACATAAGGGGATGACTCAAGAACAAAAAGAAGCTTCTGCTGAGGCTGAATACAGAAAAAAAAGAAAAGAGGTAGGGTTAGAGTAATGGACATAGATAAGAACAAAGAACTGAAGAAGCTTAAGAAGAGGAAAGAGAGAGAGGAGGTCATCGTCCCTATAAAGCAAAAAGATAAGCGACTGTTTAGTAAAATAAGAAACGCAATTAAAAAACAAAAATAAGGACATTTATGAAAAAACTAATTGACTACGTACCTTTAGTGTTACTACTAGCGCTAACACCATTTTTTTACTACAACCAGCCTAATATTGCCCAGTCCATTATGGTTGCTGCAATTACAGGGCTAGTAGGTTATAAGGCTTATTTAGAAAGTCTCAGAAAGCCTAATTATGTTGAGATATTCACTAGTAGACTTAATGAAGAGAAAGATAGTACTGATAAGAAACTTAACGTGCTGTTAAAAGAGATTGAGGAACTTAAAGCTACTCAAGGGAAACTTAACATCGTTAGAAGTACTGAAGATAAGATAAAAAACTTTAAATGGTAGGATAATATGGATTTTGAACACGATGAGGCTGTAGGAGAACTACTCGCCCTTCAGAAACGTATAGCAGAACTTGAGAACCAGAATGATAAACTCAAGTATGTTATAAAAGAAAATGACTTAGAAGATGAAATAGAAGATATTGACTGTACTTCACTTGAAGAGCAGATATGTTCTGGAGGAATCCGACACATAGCAAGTTTAGTAGAGTCTCAGGATTATGATGATAAAGATATTAAATCATTCCAGATACTATACAATACATTGAGAGCTATTAGAGGCGCTGCTCCTAGTACAAAAAAGACAAAGGTTGCCGATGTTGCAGAACTTCTAAAGATTGTAGGGAAGTCTGAATAATGACAAAAGAATATGGAGAACCACCTAAAAGCTCTAAACGTAAGAAGACGCTAACTAGAGAAGGAGCTATTGAAGCTCTTTGGCGACAAGGTAAGCTATCTTGGAAACTGAAGGGTAAGCAACGAGAGATATACGATCATTTTAATAACACAGACGATAATATATCAGCATGTCTTATTTCTAGACAGTTTGGAAAATCTTTTACATTATGTCTAATGGCAATCGAATTATGTCTTAACAAGCCAGGAGCTGTCATTAAATACGCATGTCCTACCCAAAAGATGGTAGTCGGTATTATAAAAAAGAGAATAGGAGAAATAATAAGAGACTGTCCTGATGAAGTAAAACCAGAATGGAAAACACAAGAAAAGATTTGGTTATTTCCTAATGGGTCTGAGATTCAAGTCGCTGGAACGGATGGAAAATCATATGATAACCTCAGAGGTGGAACAGCAGATATGTGTGTCGTGGACGAGGCTGGGTTCTGTGATGAGCTAGAGACAGTTATCTACTCCGTACTAGCACCAACAACAGATACTACAGGTGGTAAGATTTTTCTAGCATCAACCCCAAATGACGCAAATCCAAATCATGATTTTCATGAGTTGTTTATACATCCTTTAGCCGCATCAGGAAAGTTATTAAAATTCACATATGAAGACTCTCCTATGGTAGATAATAAGCAAAGAGCTTTGATAGTAGCTAGATATCCTGGTGGTGAGAATAATACTAAGTTCAGATGCGAATATTTATGCTTTGATGAGAATACTATGGTGAACACATTAGAAGGGTTTAAGAAAATAAAAAACATAAAAAAAGACGATAGAGTATTTACTCATAAAGGTAATTTGAAATCTGTAGAAAGAGTTTTTAAGAATAAGTATGATGGTAGGAATGTTTACAAATTACATAATACAGGTCTTCCAGTTACTGTGACAGAAGGACATGAAATATATGTATCTTATGATGGGAACATTCCAGTATGGGAAAAAGTTGAAAATATAGATTTCACCAGACACCCATATTCTGTAATAGAACAACATCCTGAGTTAAGTGTAGATCAAATAATAACTGAAGACATGGCTTTTTTAGCAGGATGGTATGTAGCAGAAGGTCATCATAATAAAACTCAACAACAAGTAATACTAAGTTTAGCTAAAAAAGATCCTATAGATGAAATTAATTTGGTAGTTAACAACTTATATGGAAAAAACTTAGTTAAATATAAAGATGATGAAAATGTTGTTCAAATGGGACTAAATAGTAAGGAAGCTAAAGATTTCCTGAAACCATTTGGCAGAACATCATCATATAAAAAAGTTATAAATTCAATAAAATATGCTTCCGATCATATAAAGATGACGTTTCTTAAAGCTTATATCGAAGGAGATGGTCACATGATAGAAAGAAATGGTAGATTGAGAATAGGGTGTAATTCTACAAGCTATCAATTGATGCAAGATGTAGCGGAAATGTTATATAGTATGAACATAGGTTGTACAATAAAACAAATGCACAAAAAAGGAAAACATATAATAGAAGGTCGTACTGTTAATGTAAATGATTCATGGAGATTATATATATGTGGATCGGATGCGGAGAGGTTTTTAGGTAGAGAAATAACTAAAAGAAAATCTTCTTGTATAATTAAAGATAATAAAATATATTCTAGATTAAATAAATTAGAATTGATAGATTATGATAAAGAATACGTATACGATATTCAAGTTAAAGATGACCATTCTTATTCATTAGGGCAATTAATGGTACACAATTGCGAAATTCCAAATGTAACAGAAGCCAACGTAATTCCAGAGTTTTCTCCAGTAGAAGACAAAATAGTAAAGGAAGTTGAGATCCCAGATCACTGTGATTTCTATACTTCAATGGATTTAGGCTTCAAGGATTTAACTGTGGCACTTTTTGGCTACTACGACTTTAAGAATTCGAGACTAGTGATTATAGATGAGTACGTAATAAACGGACCCGAACTTAAGACAGACATACTAGATAAAAACATAAAACATAAAGAAGAACTTAGATTCAAAAGTACATTGGGAGTTCAGCCAGCATATTTGAGAGTCATGGATAATAATAATCTCATGCTGATAAACGAACTTGCTAGAACATACGATCTGACCTTCATACCGACAGCTAAGCATAACAAAGAGCAAGCGGTAGACAATGTGAGAAGATGGATTGAACAAGAAAGGATCGTAATTCATCCGAGATGTAAGAACCTTATCTATCATGTAAAATACGCTCAGTGGCAGTTCACACGAGCAGGAACATCCACTGGGAAGTTTAGGCACTTAAAAGGTAATGATACAGCAGGACTTTTGACATCTCATGCTGATGCATTGGACGCTCTCATATATATGGTAAGAAACATTCATACATACAGAAACCCATTTCCTGAGTTTTATGGTAATGAACTTAAACCAAACACACATGTAACAAAGAACTATAGAGAAAATAAAGCATCTCAAAGTGTTGATTTAATGAGAAAAATCATGAATTTAAAAAAATAGCTTGACTTTTGTAATACACATTTTAACAACTATATTATAGATAATGAAAATAAAGGATAGATATGTCACGTAATAAATATTTTGCTGCAGATAAGCCAGATGTAACAGTAAGATTCTTAGACGAAAAAGCTAAGGATTGGTTCACTGGAATCAGTGACTCTAGTTACCTCAGTAAGATTGAGAGATCTTGGAGAGCTTATTATGGGGAATATTACGGAGGATCTGGGAATTCTCATGGTATTAGTTATGGTGGGGAAAGTGGTGAGATCGTAAATCTTGCAGTTAATCACTATAGAAATCTAGCCAGACATATTCACGTAATGGTTACTGGAACAAGACCAGCATTTCAATGTAGAGCAATCAATACCGATAGGAAATCTCTGATACAAGCAAAGCTAGGAAACGGGCTTCTCGACTACTATATGCGAGAAATGAGACTCGAAGAAATCCTAAAGCAGGCTGTGGAGTATGCTATTATATTAGGGTCAGGTTATGTAAAATTAGAATGGAACAGTACAACTGGTAAAATCTACGACTATGTAGAGCCTGACCCGAGTTCCATTGTTGACGAAGATGAGGATGGTAATCCTGTAGATATTAATGGGAACATTCTAGAAGCCCTCCCTCTATATGAAGGTGATATTGGTTATTCTCTAGTGTCTCCATATGATGTTATTTTCGACTCAACAAAAGAGTACTTTGATAAAAATGACTGGGTGGTGTGTAGAAGTAAGATAAACAGGTACGATCTAGCAGCTAAATATCCAGAGTTTGCTGATAAGATAGTAGAACTGGATACAGTAGATATAGAACAAAAATCAAAAACACATAGTTCTTATTCAAAAGCAAACCAGACAGATGACGTTTTTATTAAAGAGTTCTTTCATAAGAGAACTGAATCGATGCCTAATGGTAAATACATGTTGTATGTTGATCAAGATATCATCTTAGAAGATACAATGTTACCTTATAGAGATCTTCCTATTTACAGAATTACACCTTCGAGTATTATCGGTACACCTTATGGATATACTGATATGTTTGATTTGTTACCACTTCAAGAGATGTTAAATAGTATGTACTCAACTGCAGCTACAAACATTAACGCATTTGGTGTCCAATCTATATTATCCCCTAGAGGTGCAGGAATTGAGCCTGAACATGTTGGTAACGGAATGCAGTTCTTACATTATAATGAAGCTGCAGGTAAGCCTGAGGCTCTACAACTGACTGCAACTTCACCAGAAGTTTATCAAATGATGGGACTACTAGAAAAGACAATGGAAACGTTATCTGGAGTCAACTCTGTTGCAAGAGGTAATCCAGAACAGTCACTTAGATCTGGTAATGCATTAGCTTTAGTACAATCTCAGGCATTGCAGTTCGTATCAGGATTACAACAATCATACGTAAGGTTGCTTGAGGATGTTGGGACAGGGACTATAAACATACTAAAAGACTTTGCTAGTTCTCCAAGAATGATAGCCATTGCTGGAATAAATAATACTTCAGAAATGAAAACTTTTAAAGCTGATGATATTAAGTCAATTAACCGAGTGATAGTCGATTCAGGAAACGCCTTGATGAATTGTCTAGAATATGGAACCGAAGTAGTTATGTATGACGGAACGTATGAAAAAGTAGAGAACATTAGAGTAGGTGATCTTTTAATGGGACCAGACTCACTTCCTAGAACGGTAGGCGTAGTAGGTGGCGGAACTGAAGAAATGTTTGAAGTTAGACATAAGAGTAAAAAGAACGACTTAATCTATACCTGTAATAAGAGTCATATAATGACATTGAAATATTGTTCTAGTGATTCTAGGTATGGGGTTGAAAAAGGACAGGAGATCGATATATCTGTTGGTGATTTTTTAGAGTTACCGGAGAGACACAGTAGATTATTAATGGGTTTCAGAAGAGGGATTGAATTAGAGGGTAAAGAATTACCTATTGATCCGTACATATTAGGGTCTTGGTTAGGAGATGGAACTTCTAAAGAAACTGCGATTACGACAGAAGATTTTGAAGTAAAAACTGCATGGGCTGATTATGCTAATAGTATTGGTATGCATTTAAAGGCGAAAGGTGATACTTATACAGGAAATGCTAAAACATATAGAGTAACTTCTGGGATAGCTAACGGTAGATCAGATAGAAATCCTATGATGAATATAATGCAAGAATTAGAATTGATAGGAAATAAGCATATTCCTCACGTTTATAAGTATAATACTTCTGAGAGTAGATTACAATTATTAGCAGGTTTCATAGATGCAGATGGTACCACTGTAGGTGAAACATTTGTTATTAATCAGAAATGTAATATTATATCTGATGGGATCGAATATATAGCAAGATCTCTTGGTTATAAAGTAGGTAGAAGTAAAATAACTAGAACTACAAACAAAATGTCAACAGAAGCTGAGTATAACATAATATCTATAGGTGGAGATACTTGGAATATTCCCACTAAAATAGAAAGAAAAAAAGTAAAAAAAGTTAAGAAACAGAAAGATTGGAGAAATTACGGAATAAAATTAGAATCTATAGGTGAAGGTAAATATTGTGGATTTTCTCTGATAGAAGACCCTCACTTTTTACTCAAAGATTTTACTGTTACTCATAACAGTACTGCCGGGAGAGCACAAGTTGCAGAGAACCTATTACAGATGGGACTTATAGACAATATTGATAAGTATCTAATGGTACTTAACACTGGTAACTTAGACTATCTCACTGATGGTAAGATTGATAACTTGACACTAATTAAGTCAGAGAATGAAGCGATGGTTCGCGGAGAAGCTCAACAGGCTATTTGGTCTGAGAGACACTCTATTCATATAAAAGAGCATATGGAAGTATTGAATGATACTGAATTAAAGAAAGATCCAGAATTAGTTCAATTGGTGATGGACCATGTTCAAGAACATGCTAATTTACTACGAACAATAGATCCTTTCTTATTGTCTATGATCGGAGAGCAGTCCATAGCTCCTCAGCCTGATCCTAATGCTCCACCAGACCCAGCACCACAAGGACAACCTGTACCTATAGATAATGCCAACGCTCCTATGCTCGCTCCTCAAGACTCACAAGCTAGTGGTCAGCCTAACTTACCCGAAGCTGCTGGAGTTTCTGATGGACTATTACCACCACAACCTCAAAAACCATCGGATCTATAATGAGCATTCAAAGGATAAAATACGTAGATCATAAATACAAACAAAACCATAGGGTCAGTGCGAGAGCATTTGTCTCACAAACTACCGGAGCAAAATATCGCCCAGTTCTCAACTTGACAGATATGGAATTTTATATACGTAATGAAAGAACTAAGAAGTATGTTCATAAAAGCGGAAAGTACACAAATCTAAACGTACTTAAAAGAATGGCTAGAGCTAAGTTGGAAAGTTTTGGAGTGCCGTTGAAAACTGAAAGTAGAGATAGACAATTTGGTTTAGTGGAAGCAGGGATGACTCAGCAAAAATGGGAAGCTCAGCAAAGATTACAAAAAGAAGAAAAAGAAGATGAATTATAAAGTACACATTTAAATAACCTCTACCATAATGGCGAGGTAACTATGCTATATCGATAGACTAGCAAGGAGAACAGAATGTCAGAAGAACAAAGCAGCGAAGCTGTTGAAGAAGTGGTATCTGAGGATACAATTGAAACACCAATCGTATCAGAAGAAACATTAGATGGAGGTACGGTAGAAGTACAAGCTGAAACTGAACAAGAGTTAGAATCAGAGATTAAAGACGCTATTGAGGACGGAGCTTCGGAAGAAGAAGTAAAAAGCATGATTCGTCAGTTTACTTTAAAGGTAGACGGAAAAGAATTTGTAAGAGAAGTTGATCTAAATGACGAGGAAGCTCTAACTAGACAATTTCAATTAGCTGCAAAAGGTCAGCAATCCATGCAGGAACTTCAAGAACTTAAGAATGCATACTCTAATGAACTTAAGAGATTATTAGATGACCCATTCGCTGTACTTAAAGAAATGGACCCAGATTTTGATCCACTAGATGTTTCCGCCAGGTATATAGATAGACTTGCTAAAGAACAAGAAATGTCTCCAGAAGAAAAAGCAGAGATAGTTAGACAAAAAGAATACGAAGAATTAAAAGCAGAAAGGGACAGCTTAAAAAAAGCAGCTCAGGATAAAGAACAAGAAGCAGCAAGATCTGCTCTAGCTGACGAGATTCAAACAGACATCATGGCAGCTTTGTCAGGGGATGATGAGCTAGTTGCTGATAGAGAAACTGTTGCTTTAGTAGCAGAAAACCTCATGTGGGCAGCTAAGAACAATATGCATGATATTACTGCAAAAGATGTACTTCCTGAAGTTAAGAATCAGCTAAGAGAGAACTTTCAAAGATCTGCATCTAGGTTTAAGTCTACAGCAGCTCTTAAACAGTATATGGGAGATGAGCTTCTTAATAAGTTAAGAGAAGAGCGTGTAGAACAGGCTAAGAAACAAGTGAAAAATGCCAGTACTATAGACAAAGGTGTCTCTAAGCCAGATACCGCAAAGAAAGAAAAAAGAGAAAAAGTAAACTTAAGTAGTTTATTTGGATAATACGTAAGTAACTATAATTACTATAAATCTTAATTTTATTTAATTTTTATAAGATTGTAGTTGCTTTATTTTAACAACTATGTTATAGAACGGCAGTTTTCTGCCAAATAATGAACACCTTTTTCTACTGCTTATGCCGTTGGAGGAGATTTCTAGAAATACCACTATACCCTGTCTAGGATTAGTGCTCTGACTCTAGAATACCGAATTTAGACTAAAAAGTTTTAAAGATTAGGTCGTTTGTGTAACTTAACTAACTAAATGTCCTCAAAAAGAGAGACAAGGAGAATTAAAATGGCTAATGAAGTCGCTACACTTAACGGTCTGTACAAAGATAGATATGCAGACAAAGTTCAGGATCTAGTTCCTGATCACATTAAACTTTACAATGCAGTTAAATTCAATGAATCTAAAAAAATGGGTAACTCTTATAATGAGCCAGTTATCTTATCTTTAGAGTCTGGTTTTACTTATGGTGGTGAAGATGGGAATCTTTTTGACCTTGAGGACGCTAAAGAATTTAAAATGAAAAATGCTTCTATTAAAGCTAGAGAGCTTGTTCTTAGATCAGCTATCTCTATCGCAGCTTTAAATAGATCTGCTTCTGGTGAGCAATCAATCGAAAAAGCAATGGATCTTATGGTTGGAAACATGTTGAAATCAATCTATCACAGATTAGAAGTTCAAATGTTCTACGGACAGTCTGGTTTAGGTGATTCTAAAACTGCTGCTTCTTCAATTGTTGAATCTGGTGGTAATACTACTATCCTTATTCAAGATTCTGAATGGGCTGCTGGTATTTGGAATGGTACTACTAACTCTACAGTTAATTTAATCGTTAACGGTTCTGTTGTTTTAGATACAGGTATACCTAAGAAGTTTATCGTTGCTGGATATTCTCTAGCTGATAAATCAGTTAGTCTTGTTGGTACATTGATCACTGCTGGTGACGTTGCTGATACTGATGCTGTAAGCATTTACTTCAACACATCTATCGATGCTGCTGCTGCTAAAAAAGAATTCTTAGGAGTTCACGCTATTTCTCAAGAAGCTACAAATCTTTTTGGTATTGCTAATGCTTCTGAGCCACTTTTTCAAGGGTCTATCGTAGATGTTGGAACTGTTGGTGTTCCAGTTGTTCTTTCTCAACCTAAAGTAGAAGAAGGTATTTCTGCAATGGTAGAAAAAGGTCTAATGGAAGAAGAAGTTTGTGTTTATGTTAATCCTAAGCAATGGGATGATCTTTTAGCTGAGCAAGTTTCTAAGAGATCTTTTGATAGTTCATACTCAAGCTCTAAAGCCCAGTCAGGGTCTAGAGAGATCGAATTCTTTGGTCAAAATGGTACTATCAAAATTAAAGCTTCTACATTTGTTAAGCAAGGATATGCTTATATCATCTGTGAGAAAGATCTTAAGAGAATCGGTTCTACTGAAGTAACATTCAAAAGACCGGACGGTGAAGAGTTCTTCAAATTACTTGAAGGGAAACACGGTGTAGAAATGAGATGTATGACTGACCAAGCGTTATTCACTTCTCGTCCAGCATCTATCTGTCAATTAAGATACATTTTAGCGTAATACTAAAATAAGAGTATAAACTACCCCCGGCACAGTTCGGGGGTTTTTTGTTTAAGTCGTTGTTTTTACAAACAGTATAGAATAAATTCCTTTACTAATCCAGTAAATTTAACAACTATATATAGGGATACTTTTGTAGTCCTATAGTAATAGGAGAAAAAATGTCAAGTACGCGAATCCTCGGGGATGAGATATATGATTACCCAGACACGGGGGATATAAACTACGGTGAAGAAGCTTCTGGATGGGTAGAGTCAGCCACTGCTATATTGAATGGTGTTAGTGGTCCTGGGGATATACCAACAACAGAAGTCACATTAGTAGGAACTTTAGTTGGGGATCGTAGAGAAGGTGACGTTACCAATATGACTTTCAATACAGCCTTTGTCCAAAGCATAGAAATTTCAGGATTCATAAAGAGAACATATTCAGACGCTACTCCAGATCAAGTGGAAGAGTTTTATATAAAAGGTGCTTATAACGGGACTACTATTAACTTTTCAGTAGAATATACTGGTGATGATACTGAGTTTGAATTCAGCTCAAATGGGGGGCAGTTTAAGTTCTCATATCTAGACTTACATCCAGCTCAGATAACTGCAGGACCGACAGCATTGAATGATGTAATTTCTGTCAAATTTTCTGCAAAAGCCAAAATCGATGAAGAGTACTTTACATAGGATATTATGTTTAAAAAAACAGGAGTTTACATTATTGAAAATATAAATACTGGAAAGTATTATATAGGAAGTACCGCTGTGAGCTTTCAGAGTCGATTTAAAGGACATTTAAGTATAAATTTAAAAAAAATATCAATTTTAGCAACAGACATAGAGTCTGGAACCAGAAATGGGGATTTTAAAGGAAAGGTATAACATGTTGAAATCACGTAAATTTTCAAAAGATATTAGAATTAAGGGAACAACTGATGCGGCAACATTAGACGGAGAGATCCGTAATGATAAAACTGCTAAAAGAACCAAAGTATATCACGACACTGATGGTGTAGACGCTGCTGGAGAACGTGAAGTAGTAACTGAAGACCAAACTCAAATATTAACTAATAAAACACATACAAGTCCTGTAATCAATACAGGAGTATCCGGTACAGCAATTGATACAGACGCTGCTTTAACTGCCGATTCTGATACATTATTAGCCTCACAGAAGGCAGTGAAGGCTTATGTAGATGCTCAGATCCTAACAAAAGACGAAGCTTCTGAGATAGCGTATGATAACTCAACGTCAGGGTTAACAGCAGCTAATGTACAAACTGCTGTAGATGAAGTAGAGGGTAGATTAGATACTGCTGAAACTTCAATAGGTAATAATGCCACTGCTGTATCAGATCACTTAGCTGATACCACAGACGCTCACGATGCTTCTGCGATATCTAATGTCGCAACAGCAACGCTACTCGCTACTCACGTTCAAGGAGCTTTAAACGAGTTAGATGGTGAGATAGTTACAAACACAACTAACATAGGAACAAACGCTACAAGCATATCAGATCACTTAGCTGATGCTGTAGACGCTCACGATGCTTCTGCAATATCTTTCAATAATGTTACTTCAGGACTCACAGCAATTGAAGCTCAAGCAGCTCTTGATGAAATAGACGGTAACTTAGACTCTCACGAAGCTGCGACTGCTTCAGTTCACGGAGTATCTGGATTTGTATTAGGATCAACTGACACACAAGATATATCAAATAAGACATTCGTTGGACCTGTATCAAACGAAATACAATCCGCCACTGGAGCTGGATCAGTTTCTTTAACAGTATCTAAGCCAGTAATAGAATTAGGCGGTACCATAACAAAGGTATTTGGCTTAAGTTTTTCTGGGAACTATGAATGTAAAGTAATAAATAGAACTGGATCTACTGTAACAATTGGTAATGAAGATACTGGAAATGTTATAGCAACTACTCGAATACTAACTGGAACTGGTCTAGACATAGATCTACTAGATAATCAAGCTGTAGCAATGCAATATAGTGATACTGAAAACAGATGGAATGTAATCGGTGGAACTGGATCAGCAACTGCTACCGGAGGATCTGGTGGAATTAACTATCTAAAAGGTGACGATACCAACTTTGAAACTTCAGTAGGTAACTGGTTGGATACAACTGGTTTAAATATAACTGCAACTAGTGGATCTACTGTTCTTAGAGGTTTAAAAACAGGAGCTATTGGTAAAAGTTCTGGAGATGTATCAGGTGCTCAAGCTTATGTTGATTTTACTATTGATAAAGCTGATTTAGCTAAAAAACTTACTATTAGTTTTGATTATGATGCTAGTGATGCAAATTTAGCTGATGGAGCTTTTATTGTAAAAATAATTCAAGACCCATCAGGAACTCCAATAACAATATTACCAAACGGATCTGATATCAAAGCTGGAGCTAATAAGACTCATTATGCTCAATTTCAGACTGATCACACAGAATTAGATTATAGGTTAGTTATTGAACATGCTACCACAGAAACATCATCATACTCACTTTATATTGATAATGTATCAGTAGGTCCAACTAATTTAGCTTTTGGAGCAATACAAATTGATCCTACTGACTATACTCCAACAATAACTGGCGGTTTTGTTTTAGGGAACGGTGCAATTAATAATTCATGGTATGCAAGAAATGGTAAGTTTCTATCTGGTAGAATTGACATAACAGTTGGGACTACAACTACACAAGGGGCATTGGTATTCACATTACCACCTGGGCTGCAAATTGATCCTACATTGGATGGTGGGGTTCCTAACTATGGTAATGTTACTTATTTTGACGCAGGAACTAGCTTCTATGATGGTTATGTTTTTAAAAACACAAATACACAATTGGTAGCGTATGCAAAAGGTACATCTACCGCAGCGTTAGGAACTATTGTACCATCATCTACGATACCATTTACTTGGGTTTCAGGTGATGTAATTTCTATTGTTTTTGATAATGTTCCAATCCAAGGTTGGTCATCTAACGCTCAAATGAGTGAAGACTTAGGTGGTAGGGAAGTAGTTGTAGAAGGTGCTGGATCTAATACAACAACTGCAACAGCTAACGTAACTGATATTAGTTGGATTGAAACTAAAGACACTACGTCCTCTTGGAATGGTACACAGTTTACAGTACCAGAATCAGGACAATACTTAATTAATGGTCATGTTGCCCATACATCGGCAGCTAATATTCAAATGTATATAGATGATGTTCCTGATAAATTTGTTGGAATGGCTAGCGATCCGACTAATATACGAAAAGCAATGGTTGGTTTATTTAGTTTTGTTAAAGGTCAGGTAATTTCTTTTAGATCGAATACAACAATGACCGTTACAAACAATATAACCGTTCATTGGTTATCAATCGTTAAACTTGCATCACCACAAACGATGCTAGAGACTGAGACGGTAACTGCGAGATATACTAGTAATAGTGGTCAGAGTATACCTTATGCATCTTACACTACTATTATATACGAAGATCTTGATTTCGATACTCACGGAGCCTATAATCCATCTACTGGAATATATACCGCATCTGTATCTGGGTATTATCAGGTAAACTCTTTTATATGGATGACACTATCAGGACCTGGGTCTGGGGTTATTTCACCATTTAAAAATGGAGCTATATATCAAGATGGAGACGCTAGTACTTCAATATCGGATGAGCAATCGTGTTCATTTTCTGGGTTGGTTAGACTTGAAAAAGGAGACACACTAGATATGAGATTATATCAGGCTAGTCCAGATACTTTATCGAAAACTTTACATACGAATAGTCTTAGAAACGTATTTACAATAGCAAGGATTAAATAATGTCATTTAACACATACGATGAATTTAAAGATGCTGTTGTTAGTGAGAAATTAAATAACTATGTTTAAAGTTAAAGTAATAAAAAATGGAGCCATAAAGTTTGGCTCTACATTTACCACAAAAGTAGAAGCTGAAAGTTGGGTTGAATCTCAAGAAGCTAAAGGGAGTTGGGGTAAAAAAGAAGTAATAATGGTGGTAGCTGAAGTTCAACCACCAATGAAGCTTATAGAGGAAGTAAAAGGTCCAATGGGAGTTAAAGCTTTTAAAGTGAAACTTCCGGCTGACTACGAAGTGATAATAGAGCATATTGATCCAGATCTGTATGATCGCGATAATAAGATTAAGCAGCTTATTGAAAAACGGGATCAATTATTATGTGCGACAGATTATCTTTTCATCTCAGATGTAAAAGTTGATCAGAAGCATAGAAGAATCTACATGGAATATCGGCAGTACCTAAGGGAACTTCCGAGTAAACTAAATAAAGTGGGCGAGTTATACTTTGAGAGCTTTGCTGACCGACTTAAAAGACTCAATCCAGAAGAGTTTATGGACGGTGGAAAACAAGAGGAAATAATACGTAAGTTTATGTATTACGTTAAATAGGAGTTTATATGATTGATCAGGTACAGTTTCTACTACAGAACTACCCATGGATGCAACATTTAGTTGCCATTATGATAGTATGTAGAGTGATTTTCAAACCAACGTTTATGATAATAGGAAAGTATGTTGAGCTTACAGTAGAAAAAGATGATGACAAGAAACTTCATAGGATCATGGATTCTAAGAGTTATAAGATGGCAGTATTCATTGTTGATTTACTAGTAAGTTATAAGTTACCCTCTATTAAAAAAGGGAAAAAATAATGGGGTCGGTATTAGATTCAATTTTAGTATATGACCTTATTGATGCTCCAACAACAGTTAATGCAGATTTTAGCACAGAAGGAATTCCTATCCACAATGGTCAGGATCAGTTTTCAGTTCAGATCGATTATATAAATGGGAATGGGTCAGTTAATATGGATATAGTATTAGAGGTTAGTAACGACAATACAACTTTTGTTCCTATGTCTAGTCAGAATATAATAACAGATACTGGATCACACATCTTCGATGCTATAGGAGGATCAGGTACTAGGTATTTAAGAATTTCTTTTACTGTAGTAACAGGAAGTATCGATGTGCAAAAGATATTCTATAACGGAAAAAGACTTCACTAAGGGATAGCATATGAGTAACACTTATAAATCAATAAATATGAACGCCCCTATAGGTGCTGGTGGAGGGAGTGTACCGTATCAGGGAACAATTTTAATAGCAAGTTGGGTACTAAATGGCGCAACTTATGAACTATTAATACCTGAATCGTCACATGGGAAAGGAGCTATCATAGCGGTTCAAGTATTTGAACTATCTGGCGGAGTCTATTCAGAAGTAGAGGTTGATATTCGCATATCAGCTTCAGGTGACATAACATTAATAATTCAATCATCCCCAGATCTTAGATTTGATGGAAAACTAATAGTAATCGGAGAATAAAAATGGCAAACAAAAAGTTTAAGACTGGAGTAGACCTCCAATCAACGGTAAAGATTTCAAGCGAAACAGCAAATAAAGCGTTAATACTAGACGGTAGTGGAAACCTAGTATCATCAACAGTATCTGATACGGAACTCGGATACATCTCAGGGTTAACGTCTTCCGCTCAGACACAATTAACATCCGCTCAAGGTGATGCGACTCAAGCATTGTCTGACGCTTCTGATGCTCAAACTACAGCAAATGCTGCAATTCCTGCCACTGAAAAAGGTGCTAATTCAGGGGTAGCAACGCTAGATGCTGGCGGTAAACTATCAAGTGGTCAAATTCCAGCAATCGCTATCACTTCTACATTTGTTGTAGCTACTGAAATAGCACAACTAGCATTAACTGTACAAGAAGGTGACGTAGCTGTAAGATCAGATCTTAATCAATCTTATATTGCACTAAACGCAGATAATGTAGATATGGGAGATTGGCAATTACTTCTAACTCCAACTGATGCAGTTCAATCTGTAAATACTCAAACGGGTGTTGTAGTTTTAGATGCTGATGATATATCAGATTCTGCTACAACTAATAAATACGTAACTGCTGCTGATATAACAAAATTAGGTAACTTATCTGGGACAAACTCTGGTGATGAAGTTGCCGCAAGTGATACAGTTTCTGGTATTGTAGAGTTAGCTACTATTGCAGAAGTAGACACTGGAACAGACACTGCTAGAGCAATAACTCCTGCAGGATTAGCTGGATCTCAACTTCAAACAGATGTTACTGCAAATAACTCTAAAGTATCCGCTGACGGGTCTGTAGCGACTCATAGTGACGTTACAAGTGCCGGGTCAGGTATTATCATTAGTGGAGCTGAAAGAACTAAATTAAATGGAATAGAAGCTCTAGCTACTGCTGATCAAACAGGCGCAGAAATAAAAAGTGCATATGAAGCTGAAGTCGATACGAATGCATATGACGATGCAGCAGTAACCAAATTAGGCGGAATTGAGGCTTTAGCTGATGTTACAGACGCTATCAATGTAGATGCTGCTGGTGCAGTAATGGAGTCTGACACAACTACTGCTTCAATGAGTTTTGTAATTGATGAAGATAATATGACTTCAGACTTAGATACAAAGGTACCTACTCAACAATCAGTAAAAGCTTATGTAACTTCTCAAGTTAGTGGAATTGGTGCTGCTGGAGATATAAGCGAAACCTCTTTTTCTGGAGCTGCTGATACTGCAACTAACTTAGATGTCACTGGATTAGCTTTCGCTAATGGAACAGTTAGATCTTTTGATGCTCAAGTTTCAGTACAAATTGACGCTACTGCAGATTTATTTGAGAACTTTAGATTACTAGGAATCCAAAAAGGTGCTTCTTGGGATATGTCAATTGAAAGTGTTGGAGATGACAGTTTAGTATCTTTTTCAATAACTACTGCAGGTCAAGTCCAGTATAGTAAATCAACTACTGCTGGATGGGTATCAAGTACTTTAAAATTTAGGGCATTAACAACTAGTGTTTAGGAATAAAATTGCAAGATGAAAAGAAAGCTATAGAAGCAATAAGAAAACTTGCTTCATATAAATTAGAAGAGTCCGGGGTAAATAAACGCCTTGAAGACAAGGCTAAATTAAAGCTAGACCAACTTGGAGTTAGTCCAGAAAGCGCAGCGAGATCTGCTGCGCTTTTAAAACTTATACACGATACTTCTCAGGGAGTAGTATCACAAGATTTTGGAGATCTGAATATTGAAGGTAGGATAACTCCAGAAGAACGAAGATTGCGACTTAATTGGAAAAGGGATTTTTAATGAGCGATAATAAAGTGAACAATAAATTAGATTTCAGAAATGTGAAGAATTCTCAATTTGGAGGAGCACAGACTGATAGAATGGAGTTCTCAGAGCTTCAATCTTCTAAGAGGGTATATCATACTACTCCTATCTTAAAAGATGCTTATACTCACTTTATTCAGCAAACAAACGTAGATGGTTATCCAACATTCGTAGAGTACTGGCAAGCAACAAGTTCTGCAAAAGACAAGTTGCAATTTAGTTCAGATGTTGCAGGAAGTAAAGCAGGAACTTATATTGTTCTTCAAGAATACTTAACTAAGAGAACTCATGTTCTTTATTATGTTGTAAGTGGAAGTGGGGTTGCTCCAGGAATAGGAGATATAGAAACTCCAATTAATATAGTAACTAATGATTCTGCTGCGTTAATAACGTATGCAACAAAACTAGTAATAGATGCTATTGATGAGTTTACTGCAATACAAAATGGATTACTTAGTAGTTTTTTAGAGATAGAGTATTTTCAATTTGGAGAAACTTCAGCAATTGACGTAGGGACTACTGGATTTATTAGTACCAGATTGGTGAACGGGACTAGTTTTAAAGTAGGGGAAGTCGTATTAGAATATGATGTAAATGGACACCCTATTTATAATGGAAGTACATTAAAAGGACTATTATACAATCCGTATACTGCAAGTTTCGATGTTGAAAGAGATGAAATAACTGTTACTGCAACAGTTGATCTAGATCCACTAATATCAAAAGATCCTACTATATATAATGTTGCAATGACTACCGCTAATACTGAGTACAGCTTAGTACTACCACTAGAGACTAAAAGGTTTCAGATGAACATACAAGATCATAAAAGTAAATATACAGTGTCGTGGGTTTCAGGAGGAGCAATTTTAACAAAAAGTCCCGGAACTACATATGAAGAACAAGGATTAGAGGTAATACCAGGAAAAGATACTATTTATTTTACAGGAAAGAAGAACAATTTAACAATGGAGATCGTCACATGGAAATAGTGAAGAATTGTTATAAAAGAAAAAATTAAATAGTAGTAAAAATAATAAACTACTAAATCTTTAGGAGGATTAAATGGCTTTAGAAAAATTAGTATTCGATGTAACGGATGCAAACACAATCGCAGACAGTCACAGTGTAGGGGCTTATGTACGATCATCAGATGGTACACTAATTACACATAGTACCGTTGGAGGCAAGGAAGCATTGGATGTAAGTCTCGCAGACGGTGTAAACGTAGAGGTAGATTTATCTCACGTAGATGACTCAGTAAGACTTGGAGATGGTACTACACTATTTACAGGAACTACTGTAGGACCAGACACAGGGTTAGATGTTAATATAATTAACGCTTCTATTGCTGTAACTGCAACAGACTTAGACATTAGAGATTTGGTATTTGCTACTGACTCAGTAGACGTAAGTGGATCAGAAGTTTCTTTAGATGCTGCAACTTTAGCTGCATTAGAAACAATCAATGCTGTTCAATCAGGTGTATGGGATATCGGAACTGTAACTACTTTAACAGGTATTACAAATGATGTAAACATTGCTGATGGTGGAAACTCAATCACTGTTGATGCTGTTGATTTAGACATTAGAGATCTTACTGCTGCAAGTGACTCAGTAGCTTCTCATCTATTTGACGGAGCTGGTACTGCATTAACTTCAACTTTAGTTGGAGGAGATCAAGCATTAGACGTAAACATCTCTAATACTATCTCTATTAATGACGCTGCTTTAGCTGATACTGCAATCCTATCTGCTGCTGATACACTAGCTGCTGCTGGAACTGCTGAAAAAGTAGTTGCTGCTAACTTAGCTTCTAGAAAGTATTTATTTGTGAAAAACCACGACAATAGAGTTATGTATGTTGGTGGATCTGGAGTGGATGCTGCAACTGGATTTCCAGTATCTCCGGGTTCTGTAATTGAACTTAGAGCTGGAGCTTCTGTTGATGTTTATTATGATTCTGCTAAGTCAGGACATGCTATTAGAACTCTAGAGTTAAGCTAAATAATAATTATAGAATGGGGGTTGACAAAGCCCCTATTTCTATGATAGTCTGAAAGGAAAAAGGATTTTATGGAAGGAAATTTTAATGCAAGTGACAAAGAAAAGCTAATAGAGTTCTTAAATATGCTAGGAACTAAAGCAAAACTTAATGATCTATCTATAGGAGAGTCTATCAAATTTTATGGACTACTGAGTTATATACAAAAAGAGCTTCTTCCTAAAATAGAATCTAACATACTTGAGGTAATTCAGGTAACTGAAGAAGAGAGTAAGGAAGAATAATGCTAAAATGCGGAAGGTGTGGAGAAATTAAAGAGCTTAGGTGTTTTAATAAAGATTCCTCTAAAAAAAGAGGTCACGCTTCTTATTGTAAGATCTGTAAAAAAGAAAGAGAACTTGAAACTAAGGATGTTATAATTTCCAGACGCAGAAGGTATTATGAAAAAAATAAAGAAAGAATTTTAGAGTTACAAAAAGAAGATAGACGTAATAATCCAGACAAATATAAACAAAGAGAGTTATTAAGGTCGGAATCAAAGAAAGAATATCGTAATAAAAATAAAGAAGCTTTGAAGAAGAAAAAATCAAGTTACAGAAAAAAGAACCAGAGTAATTATAATGCTAGAGAAGCAAAAAGAAGGGCAGGAAAATTACAAGCGACTCCTAATTGGTATGAGAAAGATAAAATAGAATTTGTATATAAAAAATCCAAAGAACTAAGTAAACTTCTTGGGGAACAAATGGAAGTTGATCATATAATACCGTTACAAGGAAAAGATGTGTGCGGATTACATGTATGGGAGAATTTGCAGATATTGGAAAAGTCTCTAAACGTAAGCAAAGGTAATAGGAGTTATTATGTCATATGAGGTTCTTGACGGTCCTTCAAAACAATTTAAATTAAGTGCGGTAAACACTACTACTCCAGTTGAAGTGTATGCTAGTGGATCTGCTTTTGCAGAAAGAAAAGTGATAACCTTACAAGCCGATGGCAAGTTTTACATCTATTTTGCTGATGAAGGTGAGACTCCTAATGCAGCAACAGTAAGTGCTAATGGATTTATCCAATATAAGGACGCTAAGGAGTCATATGAAGCCACTGGATCTCAGGCAGTATTCGTATTGGCTGTAGCAGGCACAGTGGATATACGAGGAGCTGAGAGAGCGTAATGGGTATAAGGGATGATTTTACTTCAGTAGCAGAACAAGTTCCATTTGATAATGAAACTAATGGGTTCGATGCTGAAAATATACAAGAAGCAATTGAGGAAGTAGGTGCAGGTGCGTCTCCAGGATATACCTTCTCTAGGCCAGGGGATCATTCCGGTGATACTTGGTTAAAAATAGCGGGAGGGGTAGTCTCTAATAGATCTGGGATACCTATATTTATATCAAACCCAATACTAACAACTGTAGTTGCTACATGTGAAAATTTAAATACCTATGATGTCAAAATATATACTCATGATGGGGATTCTATAAATCTATCCCTTATCACAACTCTTAGTGTTATTAGTTCTAGAAGAGAGACTTTTAACCTAAACATCTCGTTAACTGAAGGTAAGCAAGTTGCTGTTAGAACTACAGGGTCAGTGAAGAATCCTGGCGTAAATATCCAACTAAAAGGTAGTAGTTAATGAAGATATTAAAAAACTCTACGAGCACAGATATAGAGATAACTTCAATAGGTCTTAGTGTAATAGCGTTATCTTCATATACGGTAAATGTTGAGGATTATCTACTGCTGGCATCAGACGATTCTATAACAGAACTAACATCTCTTATATCTTCTGGAGATATTGTAGTAAATGATGGGACTTCCGACCTATCATCAACAGATGGACTTAATTATATCAAATACCCAGATTTTGCTGGAAGCTCTAGGTTTGACAACTCTACTAATAGTTTTACTAGCACTAATGTACAAGATGCTATCGAAGAAGCGGCTTCTGGTGGGGTAACAATTGAACAACTGATTGAATTTGAAGGATATGAAAACACTACAACCCACAGTACCACTTCTAATGGTTGGGTTCAAAAATCAGGATACCCATATACGACTTCAACTAAAAGCCCTGGAAAATACAAAATAGACCATACAGCACAATTATCACAAACTAAACGAGAAAGTCCTCTAGGATATCAGATTCAATGGAGAACAGGAACCTCTGGATCGTGGATTACTTTGTATGAAGTGAAGTGGGGATCTGGAGCAGAAAACTCTAGTTATTACGATATAAAAAGTGGAATCAGTGTAATAGAACTTTCTACTGAAACTAATTTTCAAATAAGGTTTATGTTTGGATATACAGTAGATGGTGGGACCGCTAGAATGCAAAAAACGAATATAACACTATGGAAAGTAGATAATAATATATAGGAAATAATATGTACACATACTCAATAACTAACGACACATTAAATGCCAAAGCAAACACTTGGTTATTAGATACTAAGATAAAAGCATCTAATATAACAATAGCACTGGAATCAGTATCTACTTCTGAAGACAGTCTTACTATAGAGTTTAAGACAGCAATATCCTCTACAGAAAAAACAACATTAGACGGGTTAGTGTCATCACACAATGGTCTAGATCAAGTAAAGGTAGTACCTCCATTGACAGAAGTTCAGCAGTTAGCTTTTTCAGCTAATCACACAGAAGACGGGAAAACGTTATACTTAAAGATCCATGGGATGAAAGCAGTATTGCCAGCAGCAACACTCGATGTTGATGGAGTTACCATCATTCCAACAGAACATGAATTTTTATTTACATTACCATACACAGAGAGTTACTTACAAGGTGCTGAAATATTCGTTGATATCCTAGCTCAAACTGACATGAGCGTTAAACACCCTGTATATGGGGTTGTTGAACAATACGGATATGATGTTTGTATGGGAAAGGTTATATATAAAAGAGAAGCTAAATATGCAGCTAGACTACCTGCTGGATTGCAAGTAAGTGCTATATGTAAAAATGTAGAGTTAGTGGAGCAAGAAATGGGAGTTAATTTTATACTCCATGAGATTAGGGTATAATAATGAAAAAAGAATGTAAACTATGTAAATATTTTTGGAATATATTAATAGCTATAGACCAATTAGCTAATGCTATCTTATTTGGAGATCCTCAAGAAACGATATCTTCGAGATCTGGTAAAAGAGTAAATACTCAAAAATGGGCATATTATCTATGTAGAATGTTGCATATATTAGACCCGAATCATTGTAAAAAATCAATATTAGAAGACGAAGGTGAAGACCAAATATTAGAGGATTAAGGGAACATTATGCAAAATGAAGAAAAGAAAAAATTAATGATGCAGGCTCTGCAAAATCTACAAGATAGGAAATTAGATCAACGTCAGTCACAAAAGATAGGACTTTCTAATCCAGACTTATCTTCTCAGAATCTAGCAAAAGGTGCTCTAGATAAAGATGTACTAAAAGTAAAAGGTGGAGATGTTGGTAGAGATGTAACTGAAGGTAGAACTAGAATATCAGGAGGGGTTCCTAAAATTGATACAGCATCTATTCAAAAGCAAACACCGATTGATGACTTTACATCAATGCAGTATGATATCAAAAAAAACCGTCTCATAAAGGATTTCAAGAAAGCTGCTGACGCTGGAGATAAAAGCGCTATGGAAGCGTTAAAAGATGCTGCTATGAAGCTCAAAATGGGAGCTAGAACAGGTTTAAAAGCTCTACCTATAATAGGTGGTGCAGCTAGTCTCCTAATGAATCCTGAGGACGCTAGTGCCGCTATTCCGGGCTTAGACAGCTCAGAGAGTGTAGGTATGTCTGCTGCAGATGAAAATCAAATGATAGCAGAAAGACAGGCTCAAGTAGACTATGGTCAGTCTCCTGCAGCTAAAGACAAGCTTAGGATGGAATTACTGGCAAAACTGGCAGGGAATAGAAAGTAGTAACATATTGAAAATACAAACAAAATCTATGATTTGGATGTATAAAACCATACAATTTAACAACTATATATAGAGAACAGGAGAATGTTATGTCTAAAATGGCTTTAAAAGCGGAACTATTAAAGATGCTTCGTGATGAAATGATGGACGAAGCAAAAGAAGAGGGAATGTCAGGAATGATGGAATCTCTAAAAGAAAGAAAACATGGTATGATGGGTGATATGCCTCATAAGAAAATGCAAGCAACTATCATGGCTGATGATGAAAAAGGACTTATTGAAGGAGCTAAAAAGCTTCCAGAGATCCTAAGTAAAGCTGAAGAGTTCTCAAAAGCTCGTAAGAATGCAAAAAAGAAAAAATAATAACTTTAATATATAGGAGTCAACTGTGGCAAGAGTATTAACAGGAGACAGTATGGTGAACTCTGTACGAAAGCGCACCATGACACCAGAAGATACCAGTGTATTTACTGATGACGATATATTAGAAATTGTAGACGAAGAATTAAATGTTCAGGTACTTGATAAGCTAATAGTACTTCATGGGGAAAATCTTACAATAGAAGTAGATGTCCCAAGAAACACAGAAGGATCTTACACAATACCTTATAGGGCTGTCGGTAATAAGTTACGAGACATATCCCTGATTAGTGGTTCTGCTATTTTTGAGATGTCACAAATAAGCATTGGAGAACTTCCTGACTACGCTTATGGAGATTCTTTGTTGAGCTATATCGATAAGTTCTACGTGCAAAATAACAAAATACACTTAATAGATACTACTAGATCATACGAATCTCTTAGGATTAGATATTACCTAAGACCTAGCTTCTTAACTAAATTAGATAAAGCTGGTGTTATTTCTGAAATAGTTAAAGATACTATCTTAAATACTCTAACAATAACTATGTCAAGTGTCGGTAAAAACTTTACCGATAACAGTAAATATGATATTGTTGGACATAATTCTCCTAATAATATAAAAGCTTTTGATAAGCAACCTACTTCACTCACTACAGGTACTACCGGAATCATAGTATTTAATCTAGACGATTTCGGAAAAGAATTGACAGACATAGAAGTGGGTGACTATATGACAATTGCACAAGAAACTCCAGTTCCTAATATACCAACAGAAATGCATCCTCTTCTTGCTCAGGCTGCTGCAGTAAATATACTAGAGTCATTGACTGATACTGAAGCTTTGTCAAACGCTGAGAGAAGAATGAGTAAAATGACAACAGCAGTACAAACACTTATCGATGATAGAGTTGAATTAGCCCCTAAGAAGATCAAACCTAGACATGGAACATTGGCATCATCAATACGTCCTAATAATAGAGGTAAATACTAATGAGCGGTTCTCGTGCAAACATGATAAAAGCCAGGGGAATTGTAACTTATGGCTCAGAAATATCCGTTTCGGAAGGGTCTCAACGTCAAGCCACTAACGTAAACATTGATGAAGAAGGTGTTATAACTCCCAGAAGAGGTTTTAACGACTATAATGGACCTACTACAGGAGCAGCAGATACTACCGCAATAGTAAGTCAGATAATGGAGTATAAAGACGCAATACTTCGACAATACCAAGATAAGCTAGAGTACGAAGATTCTAACGGAGAGTTTCAAGCAATCAACGGTACATACGCTGTTCTTAGAGAAGGGTATCGTACTAAATGGCAAGAGTCTAATTCTAATTTATACTTTACTTCAGATACAGGTATTAAAAAAGTGTCTGTTAAAAATAGAAATTCTTTGAATGCTGATATGATAACTGCTGCCGGAGGAATAAAAGCTGGATACGCATCTGGTAAGTCAATTCCTACTGTAGGAGGCTTTTTACCTCCAGAATCTAAAGTAGCTTACAGGGTTTTATTTGGCACAAAAGACATTAACAATAATCTTATATATGGTTCACCAAGTTCTAGATTCGTAGTTTCTAATTATAATACAAGTACATTAACTCAAGAAAGCTGTTCGATTGAGATGATAGATAATTCTAGTATCATTGATGGTGATTATTTTACGTATACAAACTCTACTGGAAAATATGTTATCTATTTAAATCAGAGTGGCGGTGCGGAAGAACCTAGAACGTCAGAAACAATTGGGGGAATCTATATAGAAGCCAATACTGGATTACTGGCTAATAATACTGCCGCTGCGGTTATTGCAAACGCAATGTCTGCCATACCAAATAGTAATGTAACTATTGATAGTGTTATAGATACTAAAGTTATTATAGAAACCACAGAAGAAGGTGATATAACAGGTATCACAACAGCAAAAGATAAAGATAATATTGCATCAATTGCAGCAAGAATACTAACAACAACTGATTCAGAAGGTGATGTTAAGGAAGGGATAAGTTCAACAGTAGAAGTAACTGGAGTAGTTCCAAGTAGTGCTACTGTAGATTACTTCTATCAAGTATATAGATCTGGTACAATTTCAGTATCAACTGGTTTAGTTATGAATGATTTAGATCCGGGTGATGAGCTTAATTTAGTTTATGAGTCAGGTTTGACTACTGCAGAAATAACTGCTGGAGAGTTTTCGTTTATTGATACTACTCCAGAATCTTTTAGAGCGGAAGCCGCTCCTTTGTACATAAATAATACTACAGGAGAAGGTATTCTTCAAGCAAATGAAGTTCCGCCAATAGCACTAGATGTAGAACTATTCAGAAACTATATGTTCTACGCAAACACTAAAGAAAAACACAGATTAGAATTTACTATAGTTTCAGTTGATAACTTCATTTCAGGATCAACTAGAATCGTAGTTGGTAATTCTGACATAACTAGATTTTATAACTTTGTTGGAACTGCTGAAGTTACTGACGTAACAATTGATGCTGTTCCTACTGCTGGTGATTACATTAATTTATACTCTGCAAATGATGAGAGACAATACTACATTTATTTTGGTGCTGTAGGAGATGATCCAGATATTGCAGGTGCTATTGGATATAGAGTTGATATAACAGATTTAGAACTATTCTTAACATATGTTGGAACTACTGTTTATAATCCGGGAGATAAAGTAGTATTTAATAATCTTAACTATGTGTGTAATACTATAACTACAGGAATTGATGATACTTCAGAAGATCCTTCTGGGGCTAAAACTAATAATGGGTATTGGGACTATGAATCAGACTCTAGATATTTAGTAGCCGATAGAATTGAATCTGCTTTAATTGATAATATTGACTTTTCTATACCGTCTTATTCTGAATATGATGTGACAACAAGTTATGTTGTTGGAGATTTAGTAGAATATACTGGATTTAAATATGTTTGTATCCTAAATATTGTTGGAAATGCTCCTTCTGGTACAGCATCAGATAATACCCAATGGGAACATGTATCAGCAGATAATGTTTTAAATATAACTCACACTAACAATGGATATACTACTGGTATAACTGACGGAGCTGGATCTGATATTACAATCTCTATTCCAACGGTTGATGGTACTGGTGAGCTTTCTGGAACTGATGAAGGTGGAGATGTTCTTCTTTCTGGGCTTGTTTCAGTTGGACAATCAATTGATGAAACTGCTAGAAGCTTAGTTAAAGTTATTTCAAAAGATCCAAACTCTCCAGTAAACGCATACTACTTATCAACTGGTGAAGATTTGCCGGGAAATATTCTACTTGAGGCAAGATCTCTAGAAGATAAGAACTTTTATATTGCAATTGAATCTGGAATTGAAGACTACGTACCTGCTACAATTTACCAAAAAGGTGATTATGTAAAATTTGAAAATGCAGACTATGTAGCTAAAAAAACTACTACTGGAGCTGAAGATCCATCAGATCCTCTATTCTGGGAAGAGTTTTTAATAGGAGCAGAATTTACTCCAGAATTATCTAGTAGTAACGAAATAGAAAACATTGAAGGAAATACTACTTATACTACTATAACAAAAAATTATCATGGGTTTATAACCGGAGATAGTGTTTTTGTAGGGATTTTTGAATCAGAGTATGACAACACTATAGCTTATAGTACATCTAATATTATTTCATACAATAAAAATGTATATGAATGTATTTTAGGTACTACAGGTCCGGGAGATAATACAGAAGATCCATCTGGTGATACATCAAATAATACTCATTGGAATTATATATGTCCGGTATTTTCTGGAACTTATGTTGTAACTAAAATAACAGATAACGTTTTTACAATTCCTGTAGAAACTCCAACAACTACAACATTATATGTTCCAGAATTCTCGACTATATTCAGTCCAGATGTTGAGTCAGATAATAAAGAACTTCCAAATAGAATCTATTATTCTAAAAAGAATGAGCCAGAAGCGGTTCCGATTGTAAATTATATTGATGTAGGAACTCAAAATGCAGAAATTAAACGAATACTTGCTTTACGTGACAACTTATTTGTACTTAAAGATGACGGTATTTATGTTGTATCTGGAACATCTGCCCCAGATTGGTCAGTCAGGCTTATTGACAGTACTAAAATCCTTGCTGCTGATAGTGCGGTAGTTCTAAATAATCAGATCTATTGCTTAACTGAGCAAGGTGTAACTAGAATTACAGGGTCAGGAGCAGCTATTATATCAAGAGGTATCGAAGATCAGATAGACCTGATAACAAATAAACAATTTGACTATGCTTCCAATACGTTTGGTATCGCGTATGAAAATGATCGAGCATACATAATGTTTGCCCCAAAAGACAGTACTGATATGTCAGCTACGCAAGCCTTCAGATATAACATGTTTGAACAAACATGGTCTAAGTGGGAATATGAAGCCACTTGTGGACATGTTCTAGGTAGAAATAATAAATTATATCTAGGAAACGCTGATAGAAATCACATATCTCAAGAAAGAAAAAATAACGATAGGACAGATCATTCCGATAGAAATTTCTCTGCTGATATCAGCGTTAACGGTATTTCTTCTAATGTCATTGAACTTTCTACGCTAGTCGGAGTAGAGGCAAATGATGTAGTAACTCAAGAACAAGATGTTACTATCGGTTATATAAACAATAGACTATTAAAGAAGATGGATTATTTTGACACTGGGATTACTTCTCCGATAGGAAGTACAATGTACGACAGTTTTATGGCAACGACAGGTTCTAACATACCTAATGTTATGCAACTGTTATACGATTACTTAATTTCACTAGACACTCTCTTAGTTTTAAGAGATGATCTTGATGTTCCAATTTCTTCTGCAACATTTACTAACAGTAATGTGAGAGATTATACTGAAAGATTAGTAACTAGGTTAAATGATACTACTACTATCACTGCAATAAAATCATATAAGAATCCTATAACAGTAACGTATGAGGCTTATATAGAGTCTAAGGACGTACTTAGAAACCAAATTACAACACATATAGAGCGACCTTTCGTAGAAGGTTCTGTAGAGATATATAAAGGTTTTACGTGTACCGTTGAATGGAATCCTCAGCACTTTGGAGATCCTTCAGCTTTAAAGCAAATAAACTACGTAACTATAATGTTCGACCAGAATAACTTTTACAGCGCTACTGCTAGTTTTGCATCAGATGCTTCTCAAGCGGTCAATAAGGTAAACTTTAAAGGAAAAGGTATAGGGTATTGGGCAGATATGCCTTGGAGTGATCCTAATCATTATTGGGGAGGAGTCGGAAACGACATACCGTTCAGAAATCCGGTTCCAAGAGGAAAACAGAAATGTAGGTACTTATCACTAACTTTTGAACATAAAAATGCTAGAGAGAGTTTTAGGATATTAGGAATTAGTGGTGTGGTCAGAGCAATCAGTAGTAAGGCGTATAGATAATGAAATTAAATAATGTAACAGAATTACGACCTGATGACTTTGCACAAGAGGATCGAAGAGCTGTAGAGCAAATAGCCGGAATACTGAACCCATTTATGCAACAATTAGTTGAAATAATGGATAAAAGGATTGACTTTGAAAACAGAGTAGAAAACTATCTTGAAATAGAAATGACAGTTGATTCTAGTGGAATACCTGTACTTAATAATAAGATATCTACAGGAAAAACTTATGTGAGAGGTTTACCTGTAATTAATGCGTATAGTACTGTAAATGCTACAATAACTCCAACTGAACAACCGTTTATAAGCTTTACTCAATTATCTAATGGTTTTGTTCAAGTTAATAAAATAACGGGGTTACCTGCTAATCAAAAGTTCAGATTGAACATTATAGTGTATTAATAAGTATTTGATTTTATTGAATAACTATAAAAGTATACCATGATAATGTGGTATTTTTAACAACTATATATAGGGAGTATTTACTCTCTTATTTACTATTTTAGGAGTATGATGCCATTTGTTGATGACCCAAATACAGACAACACAAACGCGGTAGCTGGTTCAACCCCGTTACAGCAGGGAGGAGGAGCTTCTAATATGGAAAGTTCACCTTCTGGTGATGCTAGTCAAGCTGCTGCTAGTGGATCAGCTACGATGCAATCTAGCGCTCCTCAGGATCAACAGTCTACATCAAGTAGAAAAGGACCAGCATCTTCAGGGATGTTTACCAATATTCAGAAATACGTCCAAAAGAATCAACCTCAAGCTCAGAAAATGGCTGGAGCAGTTACTCAAGACTTTAGCAAACAAGCTGGGGAAATAAGACAAGCTGCTGAAGCTAAGAAAACTGAACAAGCTAACTTAATTGGTGCAAATACTAAAAAAATAGGAAGCGTGGAAGAAGGTACTGGAGCATTAGGATGGGCTAAAGGTCAAGTTGATCAGATTATGGGAACTACTTCTCCGCGTCAACTTAGAATGTCAGAGCCACAAAATGATAGAACTAATATAACTCCTCCGAAACTAGTAGGAGGACCAGCACTACCTCCACCTGACGGACAGGAGTCATATGAAAAATTTACTGGAAATGTAACTAGTGGAGGTAATGTTCCGGGAACTATAACTCCAGAAATGCAGCAGCAAGGTGGTGTAAAACCAATTACATATAACCCCTCTGAAGCGGATGCTGCTAAGTTTTCTGCATTAGCAGGTGGAGATATTTCAAGTCTAGGACTTAGTAATGTACAAGATCTAAACCTTGCTCAACAACAAAATAGAATGGGAGCATTATCTCAACTAGCTAAAGGATCGGAAACTGAACAAGGAAGAAGAAACTTACTTGGAAGTACTTTCCAGAAACAGGGCGATTATAGTAGAGGAATGTCAGGATTAGACAACTTAATAACTTCTGGAGACAAAACTGCAAGGGAAAGTCTTATTCAAGGGACTCAAGGTGCTGCAAAAGACCTAGGTACCGACTTACAAGGACTGTCTCAAGAAGCGTATGAAAACAAGATAGCTCAAGATACTGTAATGGGAAGCTTTGGAGAAGATATTACAGGAATAGCTTCTGGAGCAGCATCTAATATAGATACTGAACTTGAAAATGCATATAATGCAGAGATAGCAAAAAGAGGCGCACTAACTGGAGATTTCGATAAGTCGAAAGCGGATCTAGAAGCATGGAAAGCAGATAAGTTAGCACAATTAGGAGATGTTGAAGATTGGCAAAATGTTGCAGGGCAGATTCTTAATTCTGGAACTGATCTAGGAAGAAGAGGAAATACGGTATTTTCTGGTGAAGTAGCTGGAACAAACACCGATGGTTCTTTGGCTAGGATAGGGGAGAACCCTTTTAAAGAAGCTATGACTAATATAATGAAGGGTTATCAATATGGTGGAGATGAGAACCTAACTGGAACATACGGGTCAGATGAAGCTTGGAAGAATATATGGGACACATCTAGTTCGAGCAATGCATCAGCTAGTGATCAATATTTTGACAAGACAGCAATACAAGATCAATTTAGAAATCTACAAAAGTCGATATCAGAAATGACTCCAGACGAGCTTTTAAAGCAAAAATTTGCTGCTGAAAATGCTGGACAATCATATGATGATTACATCAAAGGTGCAGGATTAGATAAGTACGATACAGCTAGTCAATCTAACATTGATAGAATTAATGCGCTACAAAAACTAACTAAAACAAATAAATATTCAGATGATATGCGAAATACAGATTATAAGAGTACAAGTCAAATGACCGACTTTTTGAAAAAGTATGGTAATTCCTAATGAACTTATACTCAGAATATATTAAAGAACGACAAGGGTTAGAAATAGTACATAATGATCACTGTTTTTTAACATACAAAAAAGATAATGATGGAGATATCGTAATATATGACATCTACTCAGATAAAGAAGTTAGAGGTACTAAATATATGTTAGAATTTTGCAATAACTTCTATAAAAACATGAGAAAAGAAGGTGTGAAAAATGCCTACGGAATGACTGACACGAGAACAAATGGTTGGAAAAACAGCGAAAGATTGCTATTAAAATATGGATTTAAGTTCATTGGACTAGATCCACACGATAAATTTGTAAGAAATTATTTTTATGAAATAGGAGAAATGTAATGGGTGGTAAAGCCTCAGATCCAAACAAAGCAGCTATGAAGCTTCAAAGAGAGCAAATGGATAGATTAGATCAACTATCTTTGCCAGAATTAGAAGAATATATGCTTCAAAATCCAGAATTAGTTGGACTCTTAGACGCTGAAACAATAGATAAGTCTAAAATGGAAGGAATCTCACTAGATTCAACTCTTCGTGATAATCAAATGAAAGCATTAGACTCACTCAGACAACAATCTGAAGAAGGTCTTACTGCTACTGATAAATATGCAATGGAGCAGATGTTAGGAGACGTATCAGCACAACAGAAATCCCAACAAGCCGGAATTGAGTCAGAAATGGCTCGTAGGGGTATGGACAGTTCAGGTGCAGCTCTTATGGCTAAACTACAAGCAGGGCAATCTGGGGCTAATTCTGCTCGTGATAAGGCTATGCAAATGGCTGCTCAAGGTCAGCAGAATAGAATGGCTGCACTTCAAGGTTTAGGACAACAATCAGGTCAAATGCAGCAACAAGATTTTGCTAGACAAGCTCAAACCGCTTCAGCTCAAGATGCTATCGCAAGAGCAAATGCTATGAATCGTCAAAATGTTGCTGGAGCTAACTTAGCTGCTAGACAAGGAATAGAGAATCAAAGAGCAAATATTGCTAATCAACAAGCTCAGGTAGGTAATCAAATCAAACAACAAAACTTTCAAAATCAAATGTCAAGAGCTACTGGACAAGGTAGTGTTGCAAATGCTATGAGTAATATTGCAGGAAATGCTCCTCAGAAACCGGGTGGATTACAAAGTGCATTAGGTGGAGCCGCTTCGGGTGCGGCAATAGGAAGTGTAGTTCCGGGAATAGGAACAGGAGTTGGAGCAGCAGTAGGTGGAGCAGCAGGACTTTTATCGTCTTTTGAAGACGGTGGTGTTGCAGGTATGTCAGCAGAAGCGCTACCAGTTCAATATCAACAAGAGAGAATGAAACAAGAGTCTAAACAAAAAGAAGATAAACAACACGAAAAATTCAAGAAAGATTACATGAAAAGAGTTCGTGAAGAACTTACTCCTGCTGGTGACAAAGCTAGAAAAGAAGTAACTAGAGCAGAAGATGGCGCATTATTCAACATGGATAAAATGAAGCAGGATGCACAAAACCAAAGAATAGGAATTGGTAACGATGTTACTAGTGAAGAAATACAAACCGATCAACAAGCTCAAGATTTTTTAAAAAAAGATGAAAGTAGTGGGCTTGATATAGGAAAAAGTGTTGGACTACTCTCCAAGTTACTTGGTGACGGTAAAGCTCCTGCTAGAAAAAGATTAGATGTTGGGTCTTTTAACATGCCACAAACACAGAATATAATGAGTCCAATAGGACCTCAAAACTTTGATAACCCTTACTCTCAAATGAGACAAGCTGCGTTAGCTGATGGTGGAATCCCTGCCTATAAATGTTGTGGAGTTCACGAAGCTGAGGATGGAGGTACTATGTATGCTTCTGACGGTCAAGGTGATATTGTAGACTCTGGAATGGAATCTTATGCTGGAGATAGAGTTGATGCTAAGATAAATGACGGAGAGGCTGTACTTAATGTACCTCAACAACAACGCTTCATGGATCTAGTGAGGGGTAAAATAAGTGTTGACGAATTAGGAGATGATGATATAGTAGAAGGTGTACCAAGAGACTATAGAGATGATCTTCATGAAAAGATAGAAGAAGATGATTACGAGGAGTCTGATGACTCTAGTAAGATAAGAGGATTAGAGAAGCTCTTAGAGATGTTAGGAGACGAATAATATGAACGATCAAGAGAAGTTATATAAAACATTAGGAATATCTCCACAAATGAGAAGTGGAGAAAAACCTAAAACTGATAGTGAGCTTAGAGTGGAGCAATTAGAGCAGAGTCTTAATGATCCTTTTCCTTCAGCGGATGAGTCCATAGAGAGATCTCCGGCAGCAGAAGCACCTATTCAAGACATACCTCCAGTACCTCCTGAAGTGTCAGAAAATGACACATTAGCTAACCTTAGAGCTAATATTCAAAAATATCAAGATAAAATGAATGCTCCTAGAAAAGAGTTAGATTGGAAGGAGAGATTACCAGACATTTTATCAGCAGCGCACAACATCGTAAACTACGGTCAAGGATCTCAGCAAAAAATGCTAGGGACTGACTACGCTAAAGGGATAGAAACGGGAAGAGATACTTCTAAAAAAGAGGGACTTTCTCAAATTCAAAACCTACAAAAAATGTACCAAGATTACATGACCGCTGAAGGAAAAGGAAAACCTGCTGGAATGTCTCCTTATCAAAAAGCACAATTAGACAATGCGCAAAAAGATCGTGAGTTAAAAGAGAAACTAGCAACCTTGAAAGCAGAATCTGCACCAAAAGTACCTTCTTTTATAGAGAAAGAAACTATAAAAGCTGATTTAAAAGAAAAAAGCGCTCAGCAAAAAGAGAACAGAACAATCCGTAAAGAAGCAGAAAAAAGCCTAAGTGATATCGATAAAAATATTGCTAACGTAAAGAAAGCTGCTGAATTAATGAAAGATGCTGTTAAGTCTGGAATATCGGACACTGGACCTATTGATCAATACATAAGTCCATTAGGGAATAAAGGTCAAAAACTTAGACAAACTTTTAATGAGATATCATTAGATAAAATGACCAAAATGTTTGCAGGTATGTCAAAAGCGATTGACTCAGA
>Ga0114918_10000321_pt1 | contig 40971 bp, 29 predicted proteins | sample LantaG_FD_87015 | JGI IMG/M metagenome (GOLD analysis project Ga0114918, IMG submission 87015) | Deep subsurface microbial communities from Baltic Sea to uncover new lineages of life (NeLLi) - Landsort_02402 metaG | ecosystem: Environmental > Aquatic > Marine > Oceanic > Sediment | place...
ATCGGTTCGTGTGCTGCTTGAGAGACAATTGCCGTGATTGTACCACGCGCTCGTTATCTTGCCGTTAAAGAAACGTCAGAAATCTGTAAGAACCGACTCTACCCCGGAATATTGAGAAGATACCGCTGCACTTCCTCCGGCTAGCGCAGATCACCGGCAGTCACCCATCCCGGGCGCAGGCGCTGGAATCGCTGCTGATCAACAACCATGCCGTCCGTCTGATTGACGAGGTGGAGTGGGCCAAGGTCGCGCTTTCGACCATGCGTTTCGCGCTCATCCGGCTCGCAGGCGAGGACATAGACGTGTGGCAGCCGCTCACCCGCTCCCAGTTCGAGGTGCTCATCGCCGACGCGACGCGCCGCATCAAGGCCTGTCTTCTCGACACACTGGATCGCTCCGGTCTACAGATGAGCGAGATAGACACCGTCGTCCGAACAGGTGGCTCGGCCCAGATTCCCTGCTTCATCGAGATGCTGGGGCGCATCTTTGGCCCGCAGAAAGTCGTCCTGTCGGATGTGTTCAGCGGCGTGACGGCCGGGCTGGCGATTAGCGCGCACGTGTAAGCGCGACGGGCTGAGCGTCAACTCGACACGCTGGCGTAACGCCGTAGCCCAAACCAAAACAGTGCTGACGCGCCGATGACCAGCACCGTCGCCAGCGCTACACTATAACGCAGTAGCGCAAAATTCGCCCTGTCACCCTGAGCGAAGCGAAGGGTCTCCACCAGAGTATAAGGGAGATTCTTCGCTACGCTCAGAATGACGGTTAACCATCAGGGCGACTTTTGCGGTACTGCACTATAACATAGCGCTAAGTCCTTGTACAACGCTGGAAAAACCTGGGCCCGCCAGTTAGTGATGAAGGTGGATAGTGGCCTGGTCAAGGGGAACTTTTTTGCCCCCTCTAACGTCCAGTGAACAGGACACTCACCCGAAACTCTGATTGGAGGTGAACCAATGACCAAGCAAATCATCCTCTCACTGGCCCTCGCGTCCATTCTGATCTCTGCCTGCGCGCCGTTGCCGACACCCACCCCCGGCCCCACCGCCACGCCAGCCCCCCCACAGCCGGTCGAGGTGCGTCCCGGGGGCTTTGCCGCCTACGTGCCGGTGGCGGTGGACGTGGTGCCCACCGCTCCCGCCTACACCCCCGACCTGGACACCGTCGCCAACCCCGACCTGGTGGCCCATCTGAACGACGCGCAGCAGGCGGCGCTGGAGGCCAACGGCTTCGTCGTCGTGCCCCAGGGGTATGAGCAGATATACCAGATTTACCAGCACGCCGACGAGGCCGGCATCCCTGCCTTCGTCACCACCGACGCCGTGCTCCACGGTTTCCACATCCTCTACGACTACGCCCTGCGCCTGGCCGAGATGGGGCACTTCATCGCCGATCTCGAAGCGCTCAACCAGGCGATGCTGGAGGCGGCTGAGGCCGACTACGCCGCCACCGGCGGCCCCGTGCATGAGGCCGCGCGACAGAACCTGGCCTTCTTCGCCGTCGCCACCAAACTGCTGGCCCCCGGCGCCGATGTGCCTGCCTTCGTGCGCGATGTGGTGCAGGAGGAACTGGCGCTCATCGAGGCTCACGAGGGGATCACCTTCTCCCCCATCTTCGGCTACCGCGAGGACTACAGCCAGTACATACCTCGCGGCCACTACACCCGCAACGAGGACTTCGAGCGCTACTTCCGGGCGATGATGTGGTACGGGCGCATGTCCTTCCACCTGGTCAACCGCGACGATCCCGAGGCAGCGCGGCGGGAGACGCGAGGCGCGCTGCTCGTCGTGCGAGCGCTCTACAGCGGCGAGGCGGGCGGCGAACCGGCGCTCGACGTCTGGGAGCGCATCTACGAGCCGACCGCCTTCTTCGTCGGCACCGCCGACGACCTGACGGTCTACGACTACGCTGCCGTCGCCGACGAGGTCTACGGCGGCCTGCCGGATGCCGCCACGCTGGCCGACGAAGCGCAACTGGATGAGTTCATCGCCGCCGCCCGGCAACTGCGTCCCCCGGCCATCGTCGGCGGCTACGTCACCGACCAGGAGGACCCCGAGGAGGTGACGATGGGCTTCCGCTTCATGGGCCAGCGCTTCATCCCCGATAGTTATATGTTCCAACAGTTGGTCTACGACCAGGTGAAAGGGTATCGGGGTGGCGGCGAGCCGTTCACCCTGTCCCCCTCCCAGGCCGGTCCCATCCGCGGTTTCCCGCGCGGCCTGGACGTGCCCGCTGTCCTGGGCAGCGCCCGCGCCCTGGAGATTCTCACCGCTGAGGGCGACACTGACTACGATGGCTACGCTGAGCAGTTGGCGAAACTGCAAGGCGAGTTCGCCGCGCTGCCGGAGGAGCAATGGACCGCCAACCTGTACTGGAACTGGCTCCACACCCTGCGCCCACTGCTGCGTCCTGAGCCTGCCGAAGGGCTGGAGGTGAAAGGCGAGGGCGGCTACCCGTATTTCATGCAGTCGCCCGCCTGGGTTGACAAGGACCTGCACACCTGGTTGGGCTCCTGGACCGAACTGCGCCACGACACCATCCTCTACGCCAAGCAATCCTATGCCGTCATGGCCACCAGCGCGATGCCCGAGCCAGAACCGGCGCGGGGCTACGTCGAGCCGCAGCCGGAGGTCTACGCCCGGTTGGCCGCGCTCACCGCCCAGATGCAAACCGGCCTGGGCGGTCGTGGCCTGTTGGGTGACGAGACGGGCGGGAAACTGGAGCGGATGGAGCAACTGTTACTCACGCTCAAGATCATCAGCGAGAAGGAATTGCGCGGCGAGGGGCCGACCGAAGAGGAGTACGCCACGATCCGCTCCATCGGCGACACGCTGGAGGATCTGACCACCTTCTCGGAGGAAATCGAAGGGGAGATCACCTCGCAGGCCGACGAACGCATGGCGCTCGTGGCCGACGTGCACACCGACCCCAACACAAACCAGGTGCTGGAGGAAGGGGTAGGCGACGCCTTCCCCATCTACGTCGTCGTGCTGGTGGATGGGCGGCAAGTGGTGGCGCTGGGCGGCGTCTTCTCCTACTACGAGTTCAAGTGGCCCATCGGCGACCGCCTGACCGATGAGGCCTGGCAGGCGATGTCGCCCCTGCCCGGCCGGCCGGCGTGGACGGGGAGTTTCATCGTCGGACGGTAGGGGCGGGATTACTCCGCCCTACGCGCAGTGGAGCCGGACACCGCGTCCGGCTCTGCTGTTATCAAGCCCACCTTGCCCGAATCGCCCCCCTGGGTTACAATCTGGACACTGGCAATTTGTTCGTAGTGACGACTTAAGTCGTCATAGTGAGGAGCGAGCGACTGAAGTCGCCACTACGAACCCCCTAACTCCAGTTGGTCATTGGTCATTGATTTCGAATGAATGAGCGTATTGCCCGTATCTGGCTGATCGGCATCCTGGCGGCCTTCGTCCTGCTCGCCAGCGCCTACGCCTACGTCACGCCCACGCTGGAGGCCCCCGACGAGATCTACCACTACGACTACATCCGCAGTCTGGTGAACACCGGCCGGCCGCCGGTACTGCAGGCAGGAGAGGGACGGGGCTTTGGGCATCACGCGCCGCTCTACTATGCCTACGGCGCGCTGGTCAGTTTCTGGGTGGGGGAGAACGACCTGGAAGAATGGCCGGCGCGGAATAACCCCTTCTTCGGCTACCGCTTCGGCGACGTGGGCCGGGACAACAAGAGCCTCTACCTCCACCCCGACGACGACACCTTTGGCCCGAGCGACACCTGGTTGGGCATCCGCGTCGTGCGCTGGGCCTCCGTCATTCTGGGCGCGATCACCGTCTGGGTGGTGTACCGCGTGGGGCGCGAGGTTTTCCCCGGCCGGCCCGAGATGGCGCTGGGGGCAGCGGGGCTGGCCGCCTTCATCCCCGAATTCCTCTTCATCTCCGGCGCGGTCAACGACGACAACGGGGCTGCTCTCTGGGGCGCGCTGGCCCTATGGGCGATGATGCGTATTCTGCGAAAGGGTCCCACCCCGCGCCGTTGCGTTGGCCTGGGGCTGGCGCTGGGACTGGGATGGCTCTCCAAACTAACGGTCGTGTCGCTGGTGCTGACGGCAGCCCTGGCTCTTTTTCTCACCGCCATTCGCCATCCGCAACCCGCAACTCACAATTCGCGATTCGCAATCTGCAATCTGCAATCTGCAATCTGCAATCTCCTCCGCTGGGGGTTGATCGTCTTCGGCGTGGCCGCGCTCCTCATCGTTCCCTGGCTGGTGCGCCAGACTGTTCTCTACGGCGACCCCACCGGCACGGCGCGGGAGATGACCGAGTGGGGATTGCGGGAGCGCCCGGTCACCCTGACCGACCTGGTACCCGACTTATACTGGCTGCGCACCTCCTTCTGGGGCCGCCTGGGCTACAATCAGATTCCCCTCTCCGGCTGGATCTACACCCTGCTGGACATCGTCTCCCTGCTCGCCCTCCTGGGCCTCGCGCGCCTCACCATCCGCCATTCGCCATTCACCATTCGTCATTCGCCATTCACCATTCGCAATTTACAATTTGCAATCTTGACCGCCTCTGTCCTTCTCACGCTCGGCCCGATGATCGTGCGCCGCTTCCTGCGGCCGATGCCCAACTTCGGGCGCTACCTCTTCCCCGTGCTGCCAGCCATCGCGGTGCTCTTCTTCTCTGGGTTGACCGCCTGGCTCCCACGCCGCTGGCACCGCCACCTGGCGCTGGGCGTGACGCTGGCGATGCTGGCGCTGGGGATGGCCGGACTGGCCTGCTTCCTGGCACCAGCATACGCCCGCCCTCCCATCTACGACACATCCACCCTCCCCCTGCGAGGGGGAGGGCCGGGGAGGGGGTCCGCTGCCCCGGAGCCAACCCACCGGCTGGACTGGGTTTATCTGGGGGACGGCCAAGAGGACCCCTCCCCCGGCCCCTCCCCGAAGCGGGGAGGGGAGACTCCTCTTTCCCTTGCAGGGAAGGGGGCTGGAGGGTTAGGTGACGGCCAACCCCTGGCCCGCCTGTGGGGATATGACCTGGACCGGGAGGCCATCGAGCCGGGGAAGACGCTACGGGTCACCCTATACTGGGAGGTGCTGGATGAGACCCCCACGGATTACGTCCTATTCGCGCAGTTGTTCGGGCGGGAGGGGGCGAAGGTGGGCCAGCGGGACACGTACCCCGGCCTGGGTCATTACCCCACCTCCTTCTGGCGTGTGGGTGAGGTCATCGCCGACGAGGTAACCATTCCCGTGAACCCGGACGCCATCGGCCCCAGCCGGCTGCGGCTGGACGTGGGACTCTACGAGCAGGAGAGTGGGCAACGACTGGTGGTCGTGGACGGGGCGGGCCACCCGGTGGGCACGGCGACGGCCGGCTGGCTGAAACTGGCCCCTGCTGGAGAAGTGCCCCCGCCTCCTGTGTTCGCCGACTACCGGCTGGGCGACGCTATCGCCCTGACCGGCTACGACCTGGAGGAGGTTATCCCTTCCGCTTCGAGAGGGGCGGGGGGGATGCTACATCTGACTCTCCACTGGGTCTCCCTGGCCCCGCTGGAGCGGGATTACACTGTCTTCGTGCACCTCGTCGGCCCCGACGGCGCGCTGGCGGCCCAGGCCGACGGTCCCCCTGTAGGCGGGGACTACCCGACCTCGCTCTGGGCTCCTGGTGAGATTGTCGCCGACGGGCGGTTCGTCTCCACGGAGGGCCTCCCACCGGGGACCTACGATCTCCGTGTGGGGATGTACCTGCTGGAGACCGGGGAGCGGCTGCCAGCCTTCGACGGGCAGGGCGTGAGGCTCCCCGCCGACGCCATACCGCTGACCGCGCTAGAGGTGGCACCGTGACCCAGGCACAGCGATGGCGTTACCTGGCACCCTGGGCAGTGGTCGGCCTGCTGCTTCTGGCTTTCGCGCTGCGCACCTGCGCGCTGGGCGTGCGGGAGTTGACTTTTGATGAGATCGGCAGCGTCTTCATCGCCGCCCGGGGTCCCCTGGGTCTGTTCATCTACCTGCGCGACGCCATTCGCGAACATCCTCCCATCTATTACCTGTTGCTCTCCCTGTGGCTGCCGCTGGTCGGGCGAAGCGAGTTTGCTGTGCGCTTCCTGTCCGTCATCATCGGGATGACGATGGTGGCGGCGACGTACCGGCTGGTGCGGAAGGCCGCCCGTCAGCCGATGGCCCTGTTGACGGCGCTCTTGCTTGTGCTTTCCCCCTTCCACGTCTGGGCCTCGCAGGAGGCGCGGATGTATGGGTTACTGGCCCTGTGTAGTCTGCTCTCAATCTTCATCTTCGTCCGGCTGCTGAGCGAGGATCGAACGCGCTGGTGGGGCCTGTTCTGGCTGGTGACCGGCCTGGGGATGTTTACGCATTACTACATAGCGTTCGTGCTCCTGGCCGAGGACCTGTTCTTGCTTCTCAACTGGCGGCGCTATCGCCACCTCTGGGCCCGCTGGCTAGTCGTCCACTTGGCGCTGGGCGGGATTGTGGCCCTCTGGGCGGCCCTCTCGCCGGGGCTGTGGGCCACGCTGTTCTCCTTCTGGCGCAGGGGCACCGCCTCGCACGTGCGCTGGGAGGGCCTCTTCCGCGCCCTCAACGGACTTTACCTGGGGGCCACGCTCCGCCCCAACTGGCTGCACCTGGACTTGCCGCTGGCCCTGACTGTACTCGGCGTCGGGCTGGCCCAGTGGCGGAACCTGTGGCTGCCGCGTGGGCACCGGCACGGAGGGGTGTTGTTGGGATTGCTGCTGGGCGTGCCGTTGGCCGCAGTCCTGGCTCTGCCCGAGCACGTGACTGGCCGCTATCTGACGGCGGCGCTGCCAGCCTGTGTCCTGGCGATGGGCCTGGCGCTGGATTGGTTAACTGGTCATTCGTCATTCGTCATTCGTCATTCGTCATTCCTGCTACTGCTGGGGGTCCTCTTTGTGGACATCTCCGCCTATCACCTGGTCTACTTCCCGGCGGGCGAGAGTTTTCGCGCCCGCGCGGAGTACCTGCAGGTGCATGCTCATCCCAACAATGGGCTGCTGCTTCACGGTCCCTGGCAGGAATTGCTGCTGACGTACTACGACCCTGGGCCATTGAAGCATTACACGATCCCCTCGGTAGAGGCTGGCCCGGTCGCGGAGGCGCTGACTGGCATTTTCAACGCTCACGACCGCGTGTGGGTCTCCTACAGTTCTGTGGAACCGGTGGACCCGGATTGGGTCGTCTCCCGCTGGCTGCACGAGCACGCTCATCAGGTCTGGTCCGAGGGGGCCCTGGCGCTCTACTACGTTGCTCCTGCTCAAGGGTTGCCATCGGGCCTGATTGAGGACACATCCGAAGGCGACGGCCCGGCGACGGCTGTCCTGCCCTTCCAGGCGTTCCTGCCGACCGTAGTGCACGATGGGGCGGCCAGGTACGAGCGCGCGGAGCGCGTGGATGTCCGTTTTGGGGAGTGGCTGCGACTGGAAGGTGTGGCGCTTGCAAACACACAGCCTGTCGCCGGGGAGGCGGTCCTGCTCCTCACCCAGTGGCGCGTCCTTCAGGACATCCCGCACAGCCTGGTGCTGCGGCTGGAGTTGGCCGGTCCCGCCGGTCAGGTCTGGGGGGAGTACCAGTTCCGCGCCGGTCCGGCCCACGTCCCCACCCAGGGCTGGAGCGCCGGGGAGACCTTCGTCGAGCGGCGTGGGTTGGTCATCCCCGTCGGCACGCCTCCCGGCGACTACGTCTTCCGCGTGTGCGTCTTCCCGCCGGAGGGGGACGAGTGGTGGCCAGAGGGAGGAGGTCCGTTTGAGGTCGGGCTGGTCCACGTGGGCCGCTCCGCGCCAACCGGGGCGCTGGCGGCCTTGCCCGGCCACGAGTTACACGCCACCTTCGGCGACGCTCTGGCGCTAGTCGGATACGAGCCGTGGGGGTTGCGCTTCACGCAGGGCAACCCGCTCCTATTCAATCTCTATTGGCAGGCGCTGGCCTCCCCGCCGGAGGACTACGAGTTGGGGGTCGAGTTGGTGGGCGATGACGGAGCGGTGCTGGTGGAACGGCGCGTCCAGCCGGTCGCTGGCTGGTTCCCCACCGGCCGCTGGCAGGCTGGCGATGTGCTACTGGGCCGTTACGCCGTGCCCCTTCCGGTGGATGCGCCACCGGGGGGCTACCAGATCCGCTTGACCGTCTATGCCTCCGATGGATCGCCCCTTCCGGTGGGTGGGACGTGCGCGTACAAAGTCCTCAACTGGTGGCCCAGGGAGCAGGCACTTTCCGGCACGAGCGTTACGCTGTCCGGAGTGAAGGTGGAAGCCCGGCCGCGCCACTATCGCCCCCCGGCGATGGAACACCGCCTGGACGTAGTGCTGGGCGACGACGTGCGGCTGCTGGGGTACGACCTGGTCGCTGCATTCATTGAGCCAGGTGGCACCATTGAGTTGGTGCTCTACTGGCAACCGCTGCGCCAGATAGACTGCATGTATGCCGTCTTCAACCACCTGGTCGGTCCCGATGGGACGGTGATAGCCCAGGCGGACAGTTGGCCGCAGGGAGGCGCGTACCCCACCCTCTATTGGTTGCCAAACGAAGTGGTCGAGGACCGCTACACCATCCCGGTGCCGCCCGACGTGCCTCCGGGGGAGTACACGCTGCTGGTCGGGATGTACGACGCCGCCACCAGCGAGCGGCCCGTCACTCTCGTGGACGGCAAGCCGGTTCCCGAACGGCACGTCGTATTGACCACCATCACGGTCAGCCGCTAGCGTTAGCCGGAAGCAGGAGGCAGAAATGAGCCCGTTGGAAATTCCAAATCCTAAAGCCCAAAGCCCAAAGCGCCGGTTGGTCATTGGTCATTGGTCATTGGTCATTTGTTTGCTGGCCTACCTGGCCGTGGCTGTGCTCTATGGCGTGACCATCCCCATCTTCGAATCGCCCGACGCGGGAGGCCACTACGCCTACATCCACGAACTGACCGAAGGGCGTGGTCTGCCGGTGCAGGGCTCCCCTTCCGGCGAGCGGGTCACCGGCTACGTGGCAAGCCACCCGCCGCTCTATTACACCCTCTGTGCCGCGTTGACCTTCTGGAATGAGGAGGACGTGGATCGCCAGGACTGGGCCTGGCGAAATCCCTATCACGCTATGGGACACCCCGGCTCGGTCGCCAACAAGAACTACCTGGTCCACACCCCTGCCGAACGCTTCCCCTGGCGTGGCACTCCCCTGACGATGCACATCGCCCGCCTGGTCTCGACTGCGCTGGGTGCACTGGCTGTCGTGGCGACCTACGGCATCGCGCTGGAACTCTTTCCCGACCGCCGGTGGCTGGCCTTGGGGGCAGCCTCTCTCACCGCCTTCAACCCGATGTTTGTCTTCACGGCGGCGCGGGTGAGCAACGACGCTGCCGTGGCCGCTTTCGGCTCTCTCGTCGTCTGGGGCGCGGTGCGACTGGCGGTGCGCGGTCTTTCTCGTCGGGGGCTTGCGCTGACCGGCGCGGCGCTTGGCCTGGCGACGCTCTCCAAACTCAGCGGTATCATCCTCGCCCCCGCCGTCGCCCTGGCTCTCCTGTTCGATACCTTTCGCACTTGGCGTCAGTACCCCCAGATATCCCGCCGTCGGCGTTCAGGATTGGTCATTGGTCATTGGTCATTGGTTATTCTGCCGGCTTTAGCCGTCTGTGGCTGGTGGTTTGTCCGCAACCTGCTCCTCTACGGCGAACTGATGGGGACTCACGCCTGGCTGAGCCACACTGCCACCGTTCGCTCTGAGCCCATCGGCTTCTTCGATGTGATTCCCGAACTGCGCGGGCTGGAGATGTCCTACTGGGCGATGTTTGGATGGTTCAACGTTCCCGTTGCCCCGTGGATGTACTGTTTCTGGTGGGTGTTGGTGCGCGCAGGCGTCCTGGGGCTGGTGCTCGTCCTGGTGGACCAGTGGAGAGTGCGCCGGTTCTCGCGCCCGGTGCAGGCGGGGCTGTTGATTCTGGCCTTCGCCTTCCTACTCATCTTCGGGTCTGTCTGGCGCTTCATCATGATCGTGCTGGGCTCCCAGGGGCGCTACCTGATGCCGGTCGTCGCCGCCATCTCTGTCTTCTTGATGCTCGGCCTGAGTCGTCTCATCCCGCGCCGCTGGGTACCTGGGCTGGCGGCGCTACTGTGCGGGGGCCACCTGGCGCTGGCACTGGTCTGTCTTTTCGCCTTCATCCTGCCAGTCTACGCTACGCCGGAGGCGGTGCAGGCAGGCGAACTGCCAGAGGACATGCTGCGCTTTGACCTGACCTTCGAAGGGACGTCCATCCAACTCCTGGGCGGCAGCATCGAGACGGATGGAGCACATCCGGGGGAGCCGGTGCCGGTGAGCCTCTACTGGCGGGCGCTGGAGCCACCGCAGGAGAACCTCGTTGCCTTCGTCCAGGTCCTGGGGCGGGATTTAGAGCCCATCGCGGGTGTGGACTGCTACCCGGGTCGGGGCAACTTCCCGCTGACCCTCTGGCGGCCTGGCGTCATCTACCGCGACCGCTACGTCCTGCCCCTCGCCGCCGACGCTGAGGTGCCGACCGTCGCTGCGCTCCACGCCGGGCTCCATCCCCGGGGTAGTGGCCCTCTGGCCGCCACGCTTCCCTCCGGCGAACCGGCACCCGACCTGGTGTTTTTGGATCTCGTGTCCCTCCGCCCAGTTGAACCGCTTTCCACAGACGTCGCCTTCCCCGTGGGTGCACAACTTGATGAGGCTATCACATTGGTGGGATACGATCTTTCGCAATTCGTTATTCGCAATTCGTTATTCCTCACCGTCACCCTCGTTTGGCGGGCCGAGGCGACCCCAGGCGACGACTACACGGTCTTCGTGCATCTGATGGACAAGAGCGGCGCTCTCGTGGCCCAGGCCGACCATCCCCCGCTGGAGGGTGCGTACCGCACCTCCTTCTGGGCTCCCGGCGACGTCGTGCGCGACCCCTACCACCTGACGGTGGGCGAGACTACTGTGCCGCCGTATGCCTGCACGCTCCTGGTCGGGATGTATGATCCGCGCACGGGCAACCGCCTGCCGGCCTACGACGGCCTGGGCACTCGCTTTGAAAAGGACGCCATCGTCGCCGGTGGAGTAATCATCCAATGACCAAACATTGTTCATTGTTAATTGTTTCATTGTTCATTATCCTGGGTGTCATCTACAGCCTTGCCACCCCCATCCTTGAGGCCTCCGACGAGTTCAAGCACTACCCCTACGTCCAGTATGTCCAGACCTATCACGACTTGCCCGTGCTCGACCCGGAGACCTGTCTGGAATCTCGCGACGACTGTCCCTGGCTGCAGGATGGCGGCCAGCCCCCTGCCTACTATGCGCTGATGGCGGCAGCCACCTCCTGGATAGATACATCCGACATTCACGAAGTGCGCTGGGTGAACTGGCACGCCTTCATCGGCAACCCGACTCAGGTCTGCAACAAGAACCTGGTCATCCACCTTCCGGAGCGGGAGCGCTTCCCCTGGCACGGCTCCGTCCTGGCGATCCACCTGATCCGCTTCCTCACCCTGGGTTTGGGCGCAGGGACGGTCCTGCTGACCTACTTTTTGGCCCGCGATCTGTTCCCCGGCCGACCCGGCCTGGCGCTGGGCGCGGCCGCCCTCACCGCCTTCAACCCGATGTTCATCTTCGTCAATGCCGCCGTCAACAACGACGCGCTGGCGGCCTTCGTTGGCTGTCTCAACCTGCTCCTGTTCGTGCGCCTGGTGCGCGATGGCCTGCAGGGGCCGCTGCCACTCTGGCGCTACGGCCTGGTGGGGCTGACCGTCGGCTTTTTCCTCCTGACCAAGTTGAGCGGCCTGGGGGCGCTGATTCTGCTTGCTGGCCTCCTGGTCTGGCTCAGTATCCGCCGCCGAAGCCTGCGCCCCCTGCTGGTGGGCTTGCCCATCGTCGTTGGAATCGCCGCGCTGCTCTCGGGCTGGTGGTTCCTGCGCAACTGGCGACTCTACGGCGACCCCGCCGCGCTGAACGTCTTCGTCGCCATCCAGGGGCAGCGGGCGGGAGCGCCCACGCTGCGCGATTGGCTGGACGAGTTCGTCACCTTCCGCTGGACCTACTGGGGGCTGTTCGGCGCGGTGAACGTGATGGCCCCTCGCTGGGTCTACACCTTCTTCGATCTGCTGTCGCTGGCCGGCCTGATCGGACTCGTCACCTGGATCGTGCGACGCCGAAAAATTCTCCATTCTCCATTCTCCATTCTCCATTCTCTATGGTGGATCCCGGCCCTCTGGGCCGCCATCCTCTTCGTCTCCGTCCTGCGCTGGACCTGGATCTACTTCTCGTTTCAGGGACGCCTGATCTTTCCCGACGTTGCCGGCATCAGCACACTGCTGATGCTGGGCTTGCAGCAATGGGCCCCGCGCCGCTACCGGCCCGCGCTGGGGATGGGGGTCGCGCTGATCCTCCTGATCATCGCTGCCATAATCCCCTTCGTCTCCATCATCCCCGCCTATGTGCGCCCCGAACCGCTCACCCTGACCGGCGTGCCTGCTGAGGCCCGCGTCGAGCCGGTGGACGTGGGCGGCGTGGCCCGCATCGTGGGCTGGGAACTGAAGCCGCAGACGGTGCGGACGGGCGAAAACATAGAGGTTGTTGTATACTGGGAGGCCGTCACGCCCGGGGGGAAGGAACACCCCTCCACTTCGGGGGGGCCGGGGGGGGGCAAGGATTACGTCAGTTTCGCCCGCCTGCTGGGGCGCGGCCATCAACTGGTGGGGCAGATCAACCGCTTCCCCGCCTGCGGGATGGTGCCCACCAGCCTGTGGGAGCCCGGCCAGGTCTGGCGCGACCCCTACCGGGTGCCGGTCGCGCCGGACGCATCGGCCCCCAGCCGCCTCCGGGTCGAGGTGGGGCTGTACGACCCTGAGGCGCGCGAGACGCTGGGCGCGGTCCGCGTGGGGGAAGCCAAACTGGCCCCGCCGGAAGCCGCGCCGTCGGTGGCCCAGCCGCTGGCGGTGGACCTGGCCGGCGGGATAACCCTGCGGGGCTATGATCTTGCGCCAGTGGGCGGGGAAACCCCGCCCCTACGACGGGTGGCGCCGGGGGAGGTGATCACGCTGACTCTCTACTGGGGGGCGCGGGAGACGGTATTGGCCGACTACCAGGTCTTCGTCCACCTGCTCGACGCTGGGCCGGGGCCGGTGGCGCAGGGCGACGGGCCGCCGCTGGCGGGCGACTACCCGACGACGATGTGGGCTCCCGGCGAAATAGTCGCCGACCCGCACCCGGTGGCGCTGCCAGCGAGCCTCCTGCCGGGGCAGTACCGGCTGTTGGTGGGAGTGTACGATTTGGAAACGCTGGCCCGTCTGTCGCGGCTGGATGGGGCGGGGGACAGCGTCGAGATCCCCACCGTTGTGGAGGTACGCTAGTCCGTGCCCCTAAAGACTTGTCTTCTTCACAGAACATGCTAGAATATTTACACGCACATTCTCGCGCAGAGAGGAAGCGTATGAAGGAAATACCGACCGGCCTGCTAGAAGAAGTCATTGAGCGCCTGGTACGTGGGCTCAACCCTGTGCATATCTACCTCTTCGGCTCACACGCCTACGGGGAACCGGGAATTGACAGCGATATTGACCTGTTCATCATCGTGCCCGATTCGGATTTACCTCGTCACCGAAGAGAGGCCCGTGCCCTGGGTCACTTGATCGGCCTCGCCTGTCCTCTTGACGTATTGGTGTACACCCGAGCCGAAGTGGAGAAATGGGCCAACGTGACCACCTCTTTGCCCCACAAGGTGTTGGCGAAAGGAAAGTTGCTCTATGCGGCCTGAAGACGAATTGGTACGGGATTGGCTGTTCAAGGCCCGGAACGATCTCGCTTCGGCCGAGCGGCTGCTCGTCGGCGATGAACCGATTCTCGATACCGGTTGTTTCCACTGCCAGCAGACAGTCGAAAAACTCCTCAAAGCCTTCCTCACTTACCACGCCGTCGAATTTGAAAAAGCCCATTCGTTGGTCTATCTGGTTGACCTGTGTGTGCCGGTAGACGAAGCCTTCCGGACACTCTACCCTGCCGCTCAGAACCTCACCGTATACGCAGTGGGCATTCGTTATCCCGAGTTCATAGAGCTTTCCATAGATGAGGCGCGGGAAGCCCTGAAGATAGCTCACCGCATCTGGGATTTTGTACTGCGGCGACTTCCTCCCCACGTACATCCATAATGTTCCGGGCAACCGCTCTTCAAGCGGCAGACCGAAAGTCTGCTCCACCCCTGCACCGAAGCGGCGGGGAAACCCCGCCCCTACAGCGGGTTGCACCGGGGGGAGATGATCACGCTGACGCTGTACTGGGAGGCACGGGAGACACCCTCGGCCGATTACCAGATCTTTGTCCACGTGCTAGGCGCCGGGCCGGATCCGGTGGCGCAGGGCGACGGGCCGCCGCTGGCGGGCGACTACCCGACGACGACGTGGGCCTCCGGCGAGGTAGTCGCCGACCCGCACCCCGTGGCGCTGCCGGCCGGCCTCCTGCCGGGGCAGTACCGGCTGTTGGTGGGAATGTACGATTTGGAAACGCTGGCCCGTCTGGCGCGGCTGGATGGGGTATGAGTCTTTTTCGGTCGTGGAGTTGTTGTGAAGATTCGAGAGCAAGCGGCGTTTGATTTTGTGGATGCTTACAAACCTCAAGCAGCCGACCGCTCACCGGTATCGAACGGCGATTTTCCCGAAGATGCTGCAAACGAACTGGCTGTTCTGGAGAGATACAACAAGCATCTCTACCGTCCCAACACCTACCTGCACAAGTGGTGGGCGCGGCGCTGCGGCACGACTTTTCGCTTCATCCTCAAGCAGTTTGTCCCTGATTCGGCGCGGCGCGATTTCTATGCGCCTGGCGGGCTGGAGGGCCTGGTCGTTCTCGACCCGATGATGGGCGGTGGCACAACGCTGCACGAGGCGATTCGGCTGGGTGCAAATGCCATCGGCGCCGATATTGACCCCATCCCGGTATTGCAGGCCCGTGCCACCCTGACGCATATACCTATTGCGCAGATCAATGTCGCGTTCAATCGCTTTTTCGACATCCTGCGCAACCAATTAGCACGGTTCTACACCACCCACTGCCCGATTTGTGACCACCCTGGCAGCGAAATCAAGTTCACGTTGTACGGATTACGCCGTCGTTGCGCGTGTGGTGAAGCGTTGTTCGTGGACACCTTTGCCTTGCGCCGCGAAACAGGGGGCACGATTCGTATCTGCCCCACGTGCCATCAGGTGTACATCGGTGACCACACTTGCCCGGCCACAATCACTACTACGTGCCCGTTACTGGAGAAGGGAACGCGGCGCTGTCCTGTGTGCGGTGAGATGTTCACCGACCTGACTGATTTGCCGTTTCGCCAGCGGTACGTGCCGTTGGTGATTGTGGGCGAGTGTCCACGACACGGCCAGTTCTTCAAGACGGTAGACGAGTATGATTTGGCATTGCTGGCCAAAGCAGAGGGCGAGTTCGGAGTATTGGACTTTGGCGATTACGACAATTTCGCTATCATGCCTGGCCCTAAATCCAAAGACCTGGTGCGCCTCAATGTGCGCAGTTACCTGGATTTGTTCTCGGCACGTCAACTAGGTTGCCTGGAGACGGCGTTGCGTCAATTTCAGGCGATGGAGAACCCGACCGAACGGTTGTTGCTGGCGTTACTGGTTTCGACCTCGCTGGAGTTCAATTCCATGCTCTGCGGGTATAAGGGGGGGGACAGGCGTCGTCCCGGTGCGATTCGGCACACCTTCTCGCATCATGCTTATTCGTTCCCATACACAGCCGCCGAAAACAATCCCATTTTCCCGGCGCGTGCATCCGGTACATTGCAGCGCCTGTTTCATACGCGCGTCGTCCTCGCCCATCGGTGGGCAGCTCAGCCCATCGAACGCAAGATTGAAGATGGTCAGGTAAGCAAAGCTGCCATCACCGGCGAGAAGGACACAGGTACAGAAGTACTTGACCCGGCCGAATTGACATCTGGAATACGCCAGTTCTTTTTGCAGCAAGGGGACTCGCGCCACCTGCCGCTGGAAGACAACAGCGTTGATTACGTCGTCACTGACCCGCCATATTACGATAGCGTGCAATATAGTGACCTTGCTGCATTTTTCCGCGTCTGGTTGCGCCTCTTCCTGCGGCAGGACGTAGATTGGGACTACGACACTCAAAATTCGGCCGTCGCCGAAATCGCACGGTTTGGACCCAGCAAGTACGGCGAGATTTTAGGCGGTATATTCAAGGAATGTCGGCGTGTACTGAAACCTGAGCACGGGCGGCTAGTGTTTACGTTTCACCATTGGAAGCCGCAGGCCTGGGCAGAACTGACGCTAGCGCTCAAGCACGCGGGATTCCATCTGGTGAATTGCCACGTCGTGATCTCAGAAAACCCGATTTCGGTGCATATTCGCACCCTACGCGCTCTCAAGCACGACTGCATTTTGATGCTGGCCCCCACGCCGACCGAAACCGAGTGGACTGAACCCGCTCAGGTGGACAATAGCGACAGTTACACCTTTTGCCGCGAGTGTGGAGCCATCCTGGGGTGGCTGTTAGACAGTTCCAGTACAGACGACGAGATACGAAATATCTGGACAAGACTGCTGGAAGGAAGATGACGATGGCAAATCGGCTCACCTCCTATGTCATTATTGCCCTGGAGCCGTGAATGACATTCAGGCTGTTGAGCCGCTTTGTTCATTGTTCATTGTTCATTGTCTCATTGTTCATTGTAACGGAGCCCCGTATGCTTTCCCAAGACCTCCTCTACCGCATCTTCACCTCCCGCCACCGCTGGCTTTCGGTGCTGGCGACGCTGGTGCTGTGCGCGGTGCTGGCGCTCACCGTAGGCTACCTGCTGGCGGAGTTCGGCCTCCTCATCGCCGGGGCGGGGCTGGCGGCCCTGTTCCTCGGCCTGTGGATGCTGCGCGACATCGAGGTGGCCTACTGGACTGTCATCTCCGTCGTCTGCCTGCTCCCCTTCGCCTCCTTCCCCTTCGAGATTGGCTTCACCCCCACCTTCCTCGACGCCGCACTGGGGGCGCTGTTTCTTGTCTGGGCGCTCCAGATCGCCACCGGCGACCAGAGAGAGTTTGTCGGCACGCCGCTGGGGTTACCCATCGCCGTCTTCGCGCTGCTGGCGATGGGATCCTTCGTCTTCGGGCTGGCCCACGCCCCGCTGACCTCCTACGTCTTGCGCCACTTCGCCGAGATACTGCTCAGCGTGGCACTGTTCTTCCTCGTCGTCAACACCGTGCGCGACGCGGGGCGGCTGCGGCGCATCGTGCGGGCGCTGCTCCTGTGCGCCTTTGCCGCCGCTACCCTCGGTGTTCTGCTCTACATCGTCGCCGACCAAATCTCTGACGACCTGGTCATCCGTGCCCTCTCCGCGCTGGGGCGGTTGGGCTATCCCACCGGGCCGGGCGTTCTCCGTTACATCCGCGAAGATCCCGAACTGCCGATGCGGGCTACCTCCACATCGGTGGACCCCAACGTGCTGGGCAGCCTGCTCAACCTGGCGTTGGGAATCAGCGTGCCGCAGTTGTTCGCCCGGCGCCCCCTCATCCGCCGCCGCTACCTGGTGCCGATGCTGGGCGTGATGGCGCTCTGCCTGGGGCTGACCATCAGCCGGGGCTCGTTGGTGGGAGTGGGGGCCGCGTTGGCCATCGTCGCCACCCTGTGCTACCGCAAACTGTGGCCGCTCCTGCTCGTGGCGCTGGTGCTCATGCTCGTCCTGCCCCAGACCCAGGACTACGTCGTGCACTTCGTCCAGGGAGTGCGGGGGGAGGACCTGGCGACCAAGATGCGCTTTGGCGAGTACAAGGATGCGCTGATACTCATCAGGCGCTACCCCTGGCTGGGGGTGGGCTTCGCCGGTTCGCCCGACATTGACACCTACATCGGCGTCTCCAACGTCTATCTCCTCATCGCCGAACAGATGGGGCTGGTAGGCCTGACCAGTTTCCTCGTCGTGATGGTCGTCCTCTTCGCCCGCTTCTGGCGCACCCGACACCTGGCGGCGGCCGACGGCTCGACTGAGCTCGCCGAAGTCCCGGAACTGGAGCCGCTGTGGTGGGGGTTGCACGCGGGCATCATCGGCGCGCTGGTGGGAGGCATCTTCGACCATTACTTCTTCAACCTGGACTTCCATCACTCCGTCACTCTCTTCTGGCTGGTGGTCGGGCTGGCGACGGCGGCGACGGAGTTGATCCGAGGGGTTGAGCGGTCCGCTGCTGGCTCAAGCAGCCTGTGAAGCCTGCCTCACGGTCTGCTGCCCCGGTCTCCCAGGTGTGATTCCCTCTTGACAATCTGGCCTGCTGGCAGTATAATGTCGCCAGTTGAAAATAGTTTTCAATTACTGGAGTGACACATTGGACGAGATGCGTATGACGCAGGAGTTAAGTGCCGCTGGATTCCGGCTGACCCGGCCCCGGCGGGCGGTGCTGTGTGTGGTGGCCGAGGCGACGTGTCCGCTCACGCCGGCCGAGGTGCACGAGCAGGCGCAGGTGCACTACCCACAGGTTGGCCTGGTCACCGTCTACCGCACGCTGGAACTTCTGGCCGAATTGGGCCTGGTGCGGCGTCTCCACACCGAAGGGGGCTGCCACGGCTATGTGCGGGTGGCGATGGGCGAGGCGGGGCATCATCTGGTGTGCACCTCGTGCCACCGGGCGGTGGAGTTCCCCTGCACTGGCCTGGAGGAGACGTTGGTAGAGGTGGAGCGCCTGACCGGCTTCTCTGTCCAGGAGCACTGGCTGGAGTTGTTCGGCCTCTGTCCGGCGTGCCAGGCGAAGGAAGGAGGTGGTGGCAAGCGAGATGAGGAAAAAGACGATGAAAGTCCGTCTTAAAACTCTGGTCGGGGTGCTTTGCGCCCTGGCCGTCCTGTCCCTAGTCGGGTGTGGCGGCGCGGCCACGCAAGCGCCCGCCGAATCTGCGGATATGCTCAATGTCGTGGTCAGCATCGTGCCGCAGCAGTATTTCGTCGAGCGCATCGGCGGGGAGCACGTCAACGTGACGGTGATGGTGCCGCCAGGCTTCAGCCCGGCGACGTACGAGCCCAAGCCGGAGCAACTGCAGGCGTTGAGCAAGGCAGATGCCTACGTACGCATCCGCGTGCCGTTCGAAGAGGCGTGGATGGAGCGCATCTCCTCGGCCAACCAGGATATGCTCGTCATAGACGAGTCCGAGGGGATCGAGCGCATCGGTGACAATGATCCGCACTTATGGCTCTCCCCGCGACTGGTCAAGGTGCAGGCGCAGACGATCTACGACGGCCTGGTCGAAGTGGATCCAGACCACGCGGCCGGCTACGAGGCCAACCTGGAAACGTTCCTGGCCGACCTGGACGAACTGGATGCCTACATTCGGGAGATGCTATCGGGGTTGGAAAGCCGCAAGTTCATGGTTTTCCATCCGGCGTGGTCCTACCTCGCCCACGACTACAACCTGGAGATGATCCCGGTTCAGATTGAGGGCAGCGATCCCAGCGCGGCTGAGATGACCGGCCTGATCCAGGCGGCGCAAGAGAACAACACCAGGGTCATCTTCGCGCAGCCAGAGTTCAGCACGGAGAGCGCGGAGGCCATCGCCGAGGAGATCGGCGGTCAGGTGCTGCTCATCAGCCCGCTGGCGCCAGACTGGTTGGACAATCTCCATCGCGTGGCGGACACCTTTGCCGAGGTGCTGGCCGGGCAGTAGAAGTGAACATGTGGGAGGTGCGACGCACTTCTGAAGTGCGTCGCACCTCAAGGAGTTGGTACATTGTCTACACGACGCGAGGTCTTATGCCTGGAAGATGTGTGGGCCGGCTATGGCGGCGGGCCGGTCCTGGAAGGTATCAATCTGTCCGTCAAGGAGCGAGACTTTGTCGGCGTCATCGGCCCCAACGGCGGCGGCAAGACGACGCTGCTCAGAGTGATGCTGGGGCTGATCCAGCCCACCCGGGGGCGCGTGCGTGTCCTGGGGCAGAGTGCCGCGCAGGCCAGGCGCTTCATCGGCTATGTGCCCCAGCAGGTGGACTTTGACCGCGACTTCCCGGTCAACGTGTGGGACGTGGCGCTGATGGGCCGCCTGGGGCAGCGAGGGTTACTACATCGTTACACGCCCCAAGACCGGCGCGCCGTCACGCGGGCGTTGCAACAAGTGGAGATGCTGGACCTGAAAGACCGGCCCATCGGTGAACTGTCTACGGGCCAACGGCAGCGGGTCTACATCGCACGGGCGCTGGCGACGGAGCCCAAAATCCTGTTCCTGGATGAGCCCACGGCCAGTGTGGATGCTCACATCACGACCAGCATCTATGAACTTTTACAGAAACTCAATGAACACATCACCATTCTTCTCGTTTCACACGATATGGGCGTGATCTCCTCGTATGTAAAGACGGTTGGCTGCCTCAACCGGCGTCTGTTCTATCACGAGTCCAGGGAGATCACGCCGGAGATGTTGGGAGAGGCATATCGCTGCCCGATTGACCTGATCGCTCACGGTGTACCGCATCGTGTGTTTGCGCAACATCACGAGGAGGAGGTCGAGGTATGATCACGGCCCTGCAGTTTGACTTTATGCGCCACGCGCTGGTGGCCGGGGCGCTGGTGAGCATCGCCTGTGGCATCATCGGCGTCTACGTCGTCGTCAACCGCCTCGTCTTCATCAGCGGGGGCATCGCGCACGCCGCCTACGGTGGCATCGGGCTAGGGTACTTCCTGGGGATCAACCCGGTGTGGGGGGCCATCCTGTTTAGCCTGGCGGCGGCCCTGGGGATGGGTGTGGTGCAGCGCAAAACCAGGCAGCGCGCCGACACGATCATCGGCGTGATGTGGGCCATCGGCATGGCGGTCGGCATTGTGTTTGTGGACTTGACGAGGGGGTACGTCGTTGACTTGATGAGTTACCTGTTCGGCAGCATCCTGACCGTGCCGCGCAGCGACCTTATCATTATGGCGCTCCTCGACGTCGTCATCGTCGCGCTGGTCGTTGTCTTCTACAAAGAACTACTGGCGACGTCGTTTGACGAGACTTTCGCCACCGTCGAGAATGTGCCGGTTGATACGATCTACATCATCTTGCTCTGCATGGTTGCCTTGACGGTGGTGATGTTGATGCGCATCGTGGGACTGATTATGGTCATCGCGCTGCTGACGATGCCCGCTGCCATCAGCGAGCAGTTCACGTCCAACCTCAAGAAAATGATGTTTCTGTCCATTGTCCTGGGCATCGTCTTCACGACGGTGGGGCTCTGGCTTTCCTACGCGCTGAATCTGACTTCCGGGGCGACGATTATCCTCGTGTCCGGGGGTGCTTTCCTGCTGGCCTTGCTCTACAGGAACGTCGCCGGGCGGAGGGCGTAGGCACAGGTGTGATGGGTGAGAGGAGTCCCGTATTTCTGGTCAGCGCCTGCCTGCTGGGTATCTCATGCGCCTACGACGGGCGGTCGCATCCCCAGGCAGGACTGATCGCGCTGGCGGCGCAGGGTCGCGTCGTGCCGGTCTGCCCCGAGGTGGCGGGGGGCCTGGGGGTGCCCCGGCCCCCGGCCGAGATTGTGGGCGGCGATGGGGACGACGTGCTGGACGGGCAGGCGCGGGTGGTGACGGTCGCCGGGGAGGATGTGACGGCGGCCTATCTGCGCGGGGCGGAGTGCGCGCTGGCGGCGGCGCGACGGTACGGCGTCACCACGGCCATCCTCAAGCAGCGCAGTCCCGCCTGTGGCGCCTCCCGCATCTACGACGGCACCTACAGCGGACGGCTGGTGGCAGGTCAGGGTGTGACGGCGGCGCTCCTGCGAAGGCATGGCGTGACCGTCCGGTCGGAGGAGAACAAGGATTGGCTGCCTCGATCCGATACACCGGACGTGAAACGTAAAGCATAGGTTACTACTCAAGCATCGTCATTCTGAGCGACCGAAGGAGCCTGTCCTGAGCGAAGCGAAGGAAGCGAAGAATCTCGCGTTGGCAATGATTCGACACTCGAAAAACGAGATTCCTCGTCCCTTCGGCTACGCTCAGGGCAGGCCGCCACGCTCCTCGGAATGACGCATCACGGGCAGGCTGAGTAGTAACAAGCGTAGTTACGTTTTGCGCCTCAGGCATCCTTGAGCGAGACGATGTAATCGTGGAAGTCGGGCAGCAGTTCTTCGTAGTCATAGTCCCTCCACTGGCCGGTGGTGCCAATGGCGAACATCACCGCGCCGAGGACGTAGTCATCCTCGCGCAATTTGGTGTCGTACCAGATCATCTCTTCCACGTACCGTTCCTGCCAGTGGTTCGTGGGCTGGCCTGGTTGCCATAGCACCGGGTCGAGGCCACATTCGGTGATCGCCAGTGGGATGACCTCGTCGCGTGGGATGAGGAAATCACGGTAGAGATAGCGATAGCGCCCGGTCAGGACGCCCCGGTCTTCGTAGGGCGGTTGATCCTCCGTGGGCTCGCCCCAGCGGTGATTCATCACCGGCCAGTTGTACTCGTGCAGCGCCAGGACGTGGCCCCCCTCTTTTGCCCGCGCGAAGACCCCCGTCTCCACGATGGCCTCCCATTCGTGCCACTTGGGCACGCCGACACTATAGGAGAAGAGTGCCAGTTGGTAGCCGTTGTCCTCGGCGATGTTCATCGTCTCGATGAAGAATTGCGCCAGCCAGACGTGCCCTTCTATGCTGGGCGGATCGTTCTCGTTCAATATTTCCCAATAGTCCACGACGTCCTTCTCGCACTCCCAGTGCGGCATGTGCTTCTTCATCATCTCAGCGGCCTTCTCTACCGGGTCGCCACTGGGGGTCACCGCCTGCGGTTCGCCCCAGCGGGCGACGGTGACCGTCTCAGGTGAAATCTCCTTCACCTGTCGCAGGTACGCGAATTCGCCGAGCGCCTTCACCAGCGCCACGTGTGCGCCAGCGTCGTGGACGCCCTGCACGAACCCAACCGCATTGTTGGAACGTAGCGTGTGCAGACCAAGTTTCGAGGGACCGTGGGCCAGAGGCCGCTGGCCGGATACGAGAGGGAGATAGACGTGGTGGTCGAGATCGTCAGCAGCCATCCTGCCAGATACAGCCAGCGGTGCGGGCGTTTTTCTCGCACCGGCGGTCTGCGCCAGCGGGGCCATACCGCCCAGGAACCGCTGGATCAGGGCGGTGATACCCAGCGTCGCCGTCCCCTTCAGGAACTCACGCCTATTGACCGTTTTCCTGCGCTCGTTAGTGCTCGTCGGACACTCCCCTGATGCCTGGTAGTCAAATTATACCCTGTCCCGGCCCGCTCTACAATCGAGGATGGCCCTGGCCTCTCTCTCGGTCGGCGCTCAATCCGCATCCAGAACCCGGCGGACCACCTGTGCCAGAGTGTTCACGTCGAGGGGTTTCTGAATTACTTCTAGAATGCCCTCCTTCCTCAACTCCTGTATCTCTTCCGTCACGTGGCCCGTGATGGCCACCGCCTTCAGATGAGGGTCCGCTTTTTTCAGTACCCGTACCAACTCCCTACCCCCCATCTCCGGCATCACAATGTCCGTCACCACCAGGTCCACCCCAACCTCCGATCGGTACATCTCCAGTGCCTCCCGCCCGTTCACCGCCGTCAGCACCCGGTAGCCCAGCGACTCCAATACCTCCCGGCCCACTTCTCGCACCTTCTCTTCGTCCTCCACCAGCAGGATGGTCTCTCCCTGCCCCTCTGGAGGAGCCGCAGCCTCCTCCGAGACCTCCTCCATCTCCCCCGCCCCGTAGGCCGGGAGGTAGACCCGGAAGGTTGTCCCGCGCCCTACCTCCGTCTCCATTCCGATGTGCCCTTCGTGCTGCTGCACAATGCCGTACACCTGCGCCAGTCCCAGCCCCGCCCCCTTCCCCGGCTCCTTGGTGCTGAAGAAGGGCTCGAAAATGTGCGGCAGAACGTCGGGTGGGATGCCGGTGCCCGTGTCCGAGACGGCCAGACACACCCACTCCCCGACAGCCATGTCCGCCACCGGCGGTTCCTCGCCCGGCCTCACCTCCACCCTGGATAAACCGATGCGCAGTTCTCCTCCCTCGGGCATGGCGTCCCGCGCGTTGACCGCCAGGTTCATCACCACCTGCTGGATGCGAGTAGAATCGGCGTTCGCCACGTATTCCTCCGCTCCTATCTCCAGCAGGAGGCGGATGTTCTCCGGGAGCGTGCGCCGCAGGATTTCAATCACCTCCTCGATGAAGGACTTGAGGTCCACGGGCTGGGTCTCAATCGGGGAGCGGCGGCTGAAGTCCAGAATCTGTCGCACCAGTTGTGCCGCCCGCCGTGACTCGTCCAGGATGGTCTCGAGGCCCGGCGCCAGATCCGGAGGCAGGTGGGACTTGCCCCGAAGTATCTGTGCGTAGAGCATGATGGTCGTCAGGAAGTTGTTGAAGTCGTGAGCGATGCCCCCGGCCAGTTGCCCGACGGCCGCCAGCCGCTCCTGTCGCCGTATCTGCTCCTCGAGATGCTTGCGCTCGGTGACGTCGGTAGCCACAATGATGACGCCCGCGACTTCACCGCTCTCGTCTCGGAGCGGAGAGTACCAGGGCTCGAGTATCACTCCGTCCAGTTCCACGGTCGAGACAAACGCTTCGCCTGCGAGTGCCCGGCGAACGTCTTCCACGATCTTGGGCACGTCGTGGTACAGGTCGAAGATCGTCCGTCCGACGACCTCGCCGGGCTTGAGCCCCAGGGCCTCCAGGCCCTTGCCCTCCGCAAGTGTGAGCACGCCCTCGCGATCCAACGCATACAGAATGACGGGCGCATTGGAAACGACGGTGCGTAGACGCTCCTCCAGGGCAGCCTGCGTTCGTTCGAAGAGGCGCGCTTTTTCGATGGCCACTGCCAACTGATCCGCCATGATCTGCAAAACTGCCACGTCGTCCTCGTCAAAGGCAGCTTCTTGTACACTCTGCACGTCGAGGACGCCGATGACCCACTCACCCACCTTGAGCGGCAAGGCTATTTCCGAACGAGTCTCTGGCAGTAGCAGATTCTTGAAGTGCACGGCGTCAGCGTCCACAGCGGGGGCGATGCGGGGCTGGCCGGTGCCAGCAGCGTAGCCCACGATGCCGACCTCCCCCATTTTCAACTTATGCCCGCGCGCCAGCATCTGGCGACCGGCCTCGCCGGTGGCCGCCTTCAAGACGGCATACTCGCCCCGCTCATCCACCAGAAAGATACCGGCGTGATAGAATCCAAAGCGCTCTCGGATCAGATTGACGGCCCGGTTCAGCAGTTCGCCCGCGTCGCGCGCAGTGGTGGCGTCGCGGGCCACCTCAGCCGCCACCTGGAGTTGCACGGTCCGGCGTTCCAGTTCGGCGGTGCGCCCGGCCACGCGCTGCTCCAATTCCTCGGCGTGGCGCTGCACCTGTTCGTACAGGCGGGCCTGCTGGATGGCAATCGCCAGTTGATCGGCCAATTCGCGCGCAATGTCCACGTGTTCGGGAGCAAAGGCGCTGGGGCTTTCAGCCCCCAGGTTGAGGATGCCGATCAGTTCACCGTGGGTGATGAGGGGTAACGTCATGTAGGAACGCACTCCTTCATCAAACCGTGCTTGATCCACTGGTGTCGGATGGGATAGGGTCAGGATGTCCTCCACCAGGCAGGGCCTGCCCCGTTGAAGCGCCTGGACGTTTCCGAAGTCTGCCGGCGCAAGGCGCGCTCCTGCACTCACCGTAGTCTCGCCGTTGACGCGGGCGGCGATCAATTTGGTCTCATGGGCCTCCAGGTCAAACACCACGACGCTGGCCCGCTGGCAGGGCACGAGTTGCCGGACGTGGCGCAGGGTGGCCTGGGCGATGGCCTCCGGCGACCAGGCGGCCAGAATAGCGCCGTCAATTGCATGCTGTACTCTCAGCCGTTCGGTGTACTGCCGCAGCGTCTCCTCTGCCTGCCTGTACTCCTCCTCCAGTTCTATGTTGTGCAGGGCGAAAGCGATGTCCCCGGCAACTTCTTTGAACAAGGAGCGCACTTCCTCGTCTGCGGTGAAATCAGCAGGGATGGAGATAGACGACAGACCGTACACCTTTCCCCCGTATTCCAACCGGACGGTCATTGCCTCCCTGCCACCGCAATTCACCGCCAGGGGACAGTCGGCGCAGGCGGAGAGCGGGTCTTCGGTTACCACAACGTCCGGTTGGGATAGCGCCCTCCGACCACAAGCGGTCAACTCGCCGCGTTTCAGCCGCTCTACCACGGGCAGGAAATCCTCGCCCCACCCGGCCTCGGTGGCTATCACGAGTCCTCCGGCCCCATCCAACAGTGCGATCCATGCGCTGTAGTAGCCACGAGTCTCAATGAGGTCGTCGCAAGCGCCTTTCAGCAGACGATCGCGGTCCCTTTCCCTGGTGACAAGTTGGTTGACTTTGCGGATGGCACGCAGCACGAGGTTGAGGTGTTTTATCCTCTCCTCTGCCCGCTCGCGCTCGGTTAGTTCTTGCTGAAGGGCAAGCACCATCCTGCTGAACGTGCGCCCCAGTTGACCGATCTCGTCATGGCCCGAAGTTGCGTCTGCGATGTCTGAGGGCTCGAACGGCTGGCCCTGCTCCACGGCTATCGCCGTGTCGGTCAGGCGACGGATGGGGCGCGTGATACTGCGCACCAGCAGGATAGAGATGATCAGGGTCATCGCTCCCACCGCCCCCACGCTGCCCCAGGCCACTGACCCCAACCGCTGCAGCGGGGCCAGGAACTGAGCCTCTGGCAGATCCACCACCACGGTCCAGGGGTATGCCTCCAGCCGCGTGTACCCGACGACGTGATCGCGGTGGTCGAGGGGGGAATAGTAGCGGTAGATGCCAGACTTCCCCCCTGGGATCGGGGGGGACTGAGGGGGGGGCGCCAGCGCAGAGGCCAGGTCGTCCATACCCAGGCTCGGGGGGATCAGCGGTGTGTCGGTGTCCTCAATGGTGCCGAAGCGGATGGTTGCGGAGATAGTCGCGACGGCTTCCGGCGTCAGTTCCCCCAGGCTGTGGTACAGCAGATCGCGGTCGGGGTGAGCGATGATGACGCCGTCCTGGTCCACCAGGTAGGCAATGCCCTCCTCGCCCACCACGACGTCGTCGATAATACTCCAGATAGCATCGCCCTTGAGCCACACGATGTCAATGCCGACGATCTCCCCCTCCGTCGTGACTACGGGGTTGGTGAGAAAGACACCCGGTCGCCCGGTGGCGCGTCCGACGAGCATGCTCGAGACGTAAGGCTGGCCCTGGATGGAAGCCCGGAAATAGTCGCGAAAGGAGCGGTCCTTGCCCACGAGTACTTCAGCCAGCGAAGCCACGACGACGCCGTTCGCATCCAACAGGCCCGGCGCGTCATAGTCGGGGTGGGTGTCAGCAAAGTTCTGGAGCGTCTGGTAGACTTGCGAGGTCAGGGCCTGGCGCTCCTCCTCAGAAGCGGCCAGGAACTGTGCCGCCACCGGTTCGCCCGCCAGTGTGGCGGAGGTGCGTTGGTTCTCCGTGAGTAATTGCTCAATGCGACGGACTGTGCTGCGCGACAAATCTATCAGGTTGTCCCTGGCAACCTTGGCGACCTCGCTCTGGCCTTGAGTCAAGTTATAGTAGGCAGTGATAGACATCGGGATCATGACCAGCGCCAGGAATGCGATGGTCAGATTGGCCCCAATGGACCAGCGCAAGATTGGGTCTCTTCTGGCACTTGACTCACTCATGGTCTCGTTCTCCATGATTCGCCATCTCCTTTGACGTGAAACGTAACACAAACTGTTGGCGACGGTATGGGCCTGGTGTACCAGTTTGCTGTCTCCAAGCAAGGCTCTCCTATCGCCTTGGGCTCTGCCGTAGCCGTGAGGCGATTCTTGTGGTGTTGTTCAGAGACGATTCCAGTATAGTCCAACTTCGTGCCGAGGTTAATTCCTCCTGAGCGCGACGTATTCCTGCTTAGCACTAGCAAGACTTCGTCATTCTGAGAAGCGAAGCGACGAAGAATCTCGCTTTACACTGATGAATTTCCAGCCGGGAACGAGATTCTTCGCTTCCTTCGGCTTCGCTCAGGACAGGCTCCTTCGGTCGCTCAGAATGACACAGAATCGGGAATTCTCGTTGTAGTACTAGGTAAGTAAGACGTGGTGCGTGATTACTTTGACAGGCAGTGCCTCTACTGGTAGATGATGACCGCCGGCGGGGGGTCCAGTGCCATTACTTGCCCGGGCGTCATCAGTGGCGTGTCGAGGTCGTAGAACAGTTTGAAGCCCCCGTACTCAAAACCGGGCTCCCCGCGATACTGGTTGTAGTCCCCTGTCTTCGCCCCAGGGCCGCCATACCCGTCCGCATCCCACACCAGATCAACCAGCGGGTAATCCTGAATGGCATCCTTGTTCACCACCATGCGGTCGTCGAACTGGTGGATGACGAGTATTTTACGCTCCCCTGTGTTTTCCGCGATGGAGTTGAGCCAGGCCTGCACCGCGTTGATGGTCTCTCCATCAATGCGGCCCAGGTTCGTCCCAGGGATCTCCCCCTCACCCACGATGAACTCGGGGTCAATGGCCAGATGGACGTTGGGCTCGTACAGGTAGAACTCGACGACGCTCAGTTCGGTCGCCAGAGGGCTGCGGGCGGCCTGGATGTCGAGCACCACCCACACCCCCTCGGCGGCGGCGGTATCAAGCCACGAGCGCAGGGTCTCGGGGGACAGGCGGTGATTGTAGTCGCCATCTTCGCCAGGGTGGGCGTCGGCGATGGTCACCACCGTGTGGAAGATGGGAATGACCTCCACACACGGGTCCAACTGACTGTAGGCCTCGGCCTGCTCGCGCAGGAGCGCCAGTGTGGTCTGCACATCGTGAGCGCCCAGGATGCCCAGGCCACGCCCGATGGGAACGCCATAGAAGGCCACCAGTCGCCGCCCGGCTATCGTGGAATGGGGTGGAGCAGGATTTGCGGCACAATCCGGCGCGGGCGTGGGCTCGTCGCCCGGCGGAGCATCGGACGTGGGCATCGGGGAAGGGGGCAGGGTGGGTTCGGGCGCGGAGGTGTCAGTCGGGACAGGTTGGGGGCTATCCAGAAACGCGAACGTCTCCACCATCTGGTCGAAGGAGCCCAGGCCAGAGTCGGTGACGGCGTGCACGACGTAGACCAGTTCGTAGCGCAGCACGAACCACCATGCGAACTGCCCCTCCGGCAGGTCGAGCACCAGGTGCAACCCCTGGTGCCCGGCGAAGGGCAACCATTCGCGGGAGACGACTTCCCCCGGCGGCAGGGACCCGATCAATTCGTCGGCCAGTTCCTCCGGGTCGCCGTTTGTCACGCGCACGCTGGCGAATCCCTCCCCCGGGCTCCCCCTTCCCTGGTAGGGAGGGGGGCTGGGGGGGTAGGTGGGGCCAAAGGTGGTCTCGCCCTGCCGATCGCTTCGCACCTCCCAGTGGGGCGGGTAGCGGATGCGGTAGGCCAGTTGCTCGTCGGTGTACGTCGGCCATGCGCTGGTGTCGTCCGGCGGCGGGGGCAATGACGGACCGTACCAATCGTAAACGTTGATCTCCTCGACCGCCTGTCCGGCCCACACCTCGACCGGCGCCGGGTCGTGCTGTGGATTCTCCCAGCAGCCCTCGGGGGGCGGCGGAAAGTGGCCCGCCTCGCAGGCCGCCAGGTAGGAGTATGCTCCTCCGAACGGTGATTCACGCTCAACCCCTCCCCCGGCTCCTTCCTTGCCAGGAGAGGGAAGCAGCGCGGGGTAGCCGTAGACGTGGTAGGTGCCCGGCTTCACGATCGGAATCTCATAACTCGGCTCGCCCGGCGGCACCATCTGCGTATCAACCCGGTAGAAGCGGCTGCCGTCCGTCGCCACGGCGTACACCGCCAGCGGCGGGATGAACTCGCTGGGGAAGAACAAGCGCCCCCGGATGCGCCCGGTGGCGAGGTCGCCGGTGGGTGTATAGGGCGGCGTCAGCGGAGGCGGCCAGACGGATGTCGGGGTTGGCGGCGGTGTGGGGGACGGAGTGGGTGTGGGAGTGGGGAAGGATAGGGGAGTGAGTGTAGGAGTATAGGAGTATGGGGGAGTGGGGGAAGCGGGCGGCGAAGGCGTGGCCGTTGGTGCCTGGGGCTGCGTCGCCACCGGCCGGCACGCGACGAGCGACGCTGCTACCAGTACTACCCACAGTACACCAATGCCCCGTTTCACCTCACGCCTCCTACACTCCCGCAGGTTGCGATTGACAGCGTTTGCGGGCTTACATACAAACCTGCGGGAGGGTGAGTAGTTGCCACGCTCTATTATACCATACCTTCCCCTCTCTGCACCCACATTGAGCATCCAGCAACCAACCCACTGGCCAACTTTCTACGGGCTCTCTGGGACTTTGCGTGGATGGCACATTGGAGTCCCGAACTCGTTCGGGTTGATTGCGCCGCACCCCCAACGAGTTGGGGACTCCGACGCCTTGACCCCGCGATTTCCCGAAGAGCCTTTCTATGTTTGACACCAAGTACAATCTGATTATACTGTGCACGTCGTTCATCGTTGAGACGACCACCATCAGCATCTTTATGAAGATATCGCTGGTGTCGGGTGCGATTCTGGCGACGCCGCTTACCCTTTACCAGTTGCTGTGCTTCGTCACGCCCGGGCTCACGTCCGGGGAGCGCCGCTCGCTCTACTGGATCATCCCCGGCGTGACGATCTCTTTCCTGGGGGTGTTTCTGGCCTGGGTGGCGGAGCGACAGAATCACAAGAGAGATAATGCCGCGTGACCCCCTGCTCGGCTCAGGCCGGATCGTCGTGCAGGCTTCCTGCTCCCGCAAGTTGCGATGGTCCATTCTCTGCCCTGCAACCGCCTTGCTGCCTGGCCTACGAAAGGGTCTCATTGAAACATTCGACCCAGGCCACACCTTTTCGATTTCAGAGTTGGAGCGCGTTTGCCCGACCGTGAGCCGGGCCACCATTCGGCGAGTACTGGGTGAACTGCGCGAGAAAAATCAGGTCGAGTGTCTGGGTACAGGCCGGTGGGCACGGTAGCGGAAGATTTAACGTGCTCAGGCAAAGCCTGGAGCACGAGGACAAATCATGACTTGCACGCTTGGCATCGCGCCGCGCTGGTGAACTGAGCAGGGGTGCAAAGGCACCGCGGCACGGTAGGACCGGCCGACCTGCAAACGGTTGGGATGGTTTGCGCTGCTTGACTGCTTGCGATGAAGGCTTTTGACTTTTGCGGAGGCTTGCACTATACTACTTGCGCTGGCAAAAGAAATCTGGCGGCTCTTCCTCTGTGAGGTGCAATGTGGCTGTTGAGATCCCAACCGTGCTTGGCCAAAACATAACCTTGCTTTATGACTCGCTTGACTTGCAGGCCATTGACAGTAGCAAGCTGAAAGGGCTTATGGGCAGTCAGGCGAAGCCGGTGGTGATGGATATGCCTGAAATGATCGTTGCGGTCTATCCTGCCGAATCACTAGTCATTCAAATGGGAGACAGACGCATCCGGATAACGCTTCAGCAGCGTAGCGACGATATAGGTGGTGTGCCCCTTTGGGAAACTGCACTCAAGTGTGATCAGTTGGTCTCTGCCCAGTCCACATTAAACGCTTACGGGTTCAACTACGACGTGGGTGTGGTGCTGACTGGCGAAGATGCCAACAAGGCTGTTCTGGATCTGTTTATTTCCGATACTCAGGTGATTGAAAGTGCCGTTGAGGGAGATCTTCTATCTTTCGTTCCTCGACTCATCTTTCGGCGAGGTCAAACTCGCTATGATTTGGTGCTTGAGCCGACGGCCGAGGAGCGCATCAAAGTACATTTGAACGCTCACTTCGAATTCGAAGGGATTACCCTGCCTCAACAAGACCAGCTTGAAACATCTTTCCGCGAGGAGTTCGGGTATCTGGTCTCAATGCTACCTAATCTATTTGAGGGAGGCGAGTAGCAATGGCGATGAGCACCGCTTATTTTCCTGAGCGTAAATCTGACTCTGCCTATCTTTTTATGCTGGACGAACCTGATGCCGAGGCTTTGAGAAAACGAGCACTATACAAACCCGGCGCAGAGGCTTTGAGCAAACTTGTCCTGGAGGCCCTAGGTACCTCAGCTTGGCAGTCCTCTCAACAGACTTTTGGCTATCGGTGGAGGGGCGAGGACACGTTGGATTGGGGCAATCTGGACAACTGGCTTCAGATCAAATTGGCTCGAGATCTGGTTGCCAGCAGTCCTGGAGCCCAGATCCAGTTAGCAGAGTATGATGCTCTGCGGCAGTTTATTGTCGAAAGCTCGCGCTTGCGTCAGCTGGGAGAATTCTATTACTTTCGCGATATGCCGCCCGTGCGACGTTTCTTGCGTGCCCACCCACAACTAACTGAGGTTCTTCTTGAAGCCCACGCCCACCTGCAAAAGTGCTTTGGACCTGATCCACAGGTTGCGCTAGAAGTCGTCAGTGATCCTGAAGCAGAGGGCCCGGACGAATTGTTGGCTTATATCCTTACCTCTCTTCCTGCTGATGAAGCTCTGGCCCGGCTGGACAGGCTGGATGAGGAATGGTTCCTTGATCAACTCGATCGTGTAGGTACCTTTTTCAATTTCAACCTCGAGTTTGTATGAGTTTCGACTGGACTGATCTCCTGACACTGGCAGAAGCACTAGAATCTGACCCGAATTCGCCCGGGCCACGGGAGGCCTCATTACGCTCAGCCATCAGCCGTGCCTACTATGCTGCATTCTGTGTTGCTCGAAACTTTGGGCGTGACAGGGGGGAGTTTACACCGACTGGAACAGGTACGGATCACGGGTTAGTCAGGGGCCACTTTCTGTTATCGTCTGACCGAACCCGTCGGAAGATTGGCGCTGATTTAGACCGGCTGCGCGATAGTCGGAACAAGGCGGACTACGACGATGTCTTAGTCGGTAGACCAGCACCTCTGGCTCAATCGTCGATCGACAGGGCACGAAACGTACTCACCGCTGTGAGCTCCTTGTAGTTATCAAAATTGCTACGCGGCTACCAAGTCGGACGCTACATCAGCCTCGAGCGCATCATCGAGGGGACCAAAGAAACCTACTACGAGGCATGGCTGCGATCCAGCCAACGATGGAATACGGGCCATCACGACTGACACCCTGGTACCAGTACAGTCTTGGTGTGCTGATCTATGCCTATCGCGAGTTTGAGCAGCGAGTGGGCGAACTGGCTACGGCGCCGGGGGCCAAGAGTGAGATGGTCCAGGCGGCCTTCAAGACGTTTCCCCCAGGTCATGCGTTTTCGATTTCGGAGTTGGCGCATCTCTGCCCGACTGTGAGCCGAAACGTGCTCATCACACCTCCCTCCACACCCCCACGCCCACCCAGTTGCCCAGTTTCCCTGCTCCACTTCGCCCGAAGATTCTTTTACGAATTCGTCTCACGGAAACTTGCACAGCACACAGGGGTGAGTATACTAATAAAGGAAAGCCCCGGCGCTTTCATGGAGCCCGAGGCTGTGACCAAGGCGGTGGAGACCCTGGTGCGAATATGATAACACATCGCCCGCCCACCGTCAAGGCTAGAGCCTGTCGAACGGTGCGGCGGGCGCTTTCGTTGCGCCATAATATGAATATAGTGACGGCCATGTGGAAAACCTCTACGACAATGGCAATGACAGACATGACAAATTCTGTTTCCCCTTTGCTCAATCTCCGCATCCTTGTCCTCACCCTCGGTGAGTCACATCACGCTGGCTGGTGGAAGTCCCAATTCCTGTCCCACACCGGCCTGAGTTTCCTGGAGCACGTCTATCCCCGTAGCACCTTCGCGGCAGCGGTGCGTTCAGCCGGGCGGGCAGCGCGGGCCATGCACGATGCCAACGTGGGCAAAGGCGACGTGTTCCACCTGTTCCGCCTCCCGCGTGAGATGGAACGCCAGGTTGATACAACTCTGACGGAACATTCACAGGCTCTACAGACGCAGTATCATCCATTGCTGGAGGATTGCGCACAGTTGCTAAGGGCGCTAGAGGTGCTGGCTGGCGACGCACCGGCGAGATCGTCGGTGGGGCCGATGCGCTTGTCGGCCAAACCGGGCCAGTGGGCACCATCGATAGCGGCGGCATACTGGCAGGCTTTTCGAGACGGAACCCAGGTGTTTCCTTACTTCGAGGTCGAGAAGACGAACTTATGAATACCTCGCTGGCGCAACGTGAAAGACGGCCGTATACCGTCACCGGACTGACCATAGGGGCGCCCTCGCTGGACGAAATCGAGACGCTGCTGCTGAATTGGTGTCCAGGTGAGTCACCGGGCGACTTCGCCGAACGAGTCAGACGAGAGGGGATCCTGACCAAGCGGACTGCCCGGCGGGTGCGAGACATAGTACTCGAGATATTTCGACCGTGGTTTCTCAAACCCGATGACCGGGCGGCGCGTTGGCTCAAGGCTTTCGTCGAAGCGGATGGTGACCGGCGGGCACTGAACGAACTGGTCTTCCTCTACAAGGCCCGCAGCGAGGCCGTGCTGTACGACTTCACGCTGGAACGCTTCTGGCCCGCCTGCTACGAAGGGGATTTGTACCTGCGCACTCCAGACATCGAAGACTTTCTGCAAGAGGCGCAGGAGGCCGGCCGCACCACTAAGCGCCTTTCGCCCCAGACACAGGCGCGCCTGGCTCGTGGAATCTCTGGCGCACTGACCGGTGTGGGCTTCTTGAACGCGGAGCGCCGCTATGCCCGCGAATATGTGCTGTATCGAGCCACCGACTTTGCCGTCGCTTACCTGGCCTACGATTTGCACCTGGCCGGACTGACGGACAGCACACTGGTGGAGCACTCAGACTGGGGGCTGTTCGGGCTGAAGCGAGAGCATACCCTCGACCGGCTGGATGCGCTCAACGAACGCGCGGGGATGATCGTGCAACGGGCCGGATCGGTGGTGAGCATTACCTGGCTGCACACGACGATGAATGAGGTGATCGATGCCTATACCCGATGAGATGCAACTGGAGACGGACTTTGAGAAGTTGCGCCAGCGACTGGACGACCCTGATGCGCTGAACCCAGCGCACAGTGACCCCATCTTCTACTTTGTGTACTCGCCGTCCCAGATACTGACCGTGCGCAAGTTGCTGCCGGGCTGGATCGCGCGCTTGAGGAACGAGAACGGCCTCGAGGTCGAGACGCTGTCGCTATCGGAGATCATGTGGGAGTTGATTGACGCTTCCGGCCGTTGGGAGGCCTGGCTGGAACTGGAACCCGAACACGATCTTGAAGATATCAACGAAGCCGTCCGCGATGTGCTCCTTCGTTCAGATAATGCTCTGGTGAAACGGATAGCGGAGCGAGTTGCATCTCCTCGCGAAAACGCGGTTCTGTTTATCACCGACGTCGAGTTGCTACATCCCTACATTCGCTCGCGGGTGATTGAGAACTATTTGAGCAACAAAGTGCAGATTCCGACCGTATTTTTCTACCCTGGCCGTCGAGCCGGGCAGTACGGCTTGCACTTCCTGGAGTTTTACCCCGAAGACCCTCGCTATCGTTCGACGCTTGTTGGACAGGAGTAAGGACAGGAGTGAAAATGAAGACGATCCGCGAACTCTTCTCGACCCGCCGTCCCATTGACCGGCGTATCGAAAAGGTGATTGACTATTACGCCGACGACGAGGATCGCTTGGCCTCCGAGATCGAGGAATACGAGGCGACCGAAAACGTCGAAGCCTGCTTCCGCAAGTTCCTGGAGACGTACCAGGCGGGCGTCCAGGCTGGCCAGGTGACCGAGGTCGGCATGTGGGTGGCGGGCTTTTACGGATCGGGCAAGAGTTCCTTCACCAAATACCTGGGCTTCGCGCTGGATCCAGAGCGCATGGTGCACGGGCAGCCATTCCTCGACTTGCTCGCCGACCGGCTGCGCTCCCCCGACGTCAAAGCCAGCCTGCGCACGGTGGCCAAGAAACTGCCGACCGCCGTGGTGTTGCTCGACCTGGGCGCGGAGCAACTGGCAGAGAGCACCGCCGCCACCGTCACCAACGTGCTGTACTGGAAGGTATTGCAGCTCGCTGGCTATTCCAAGGAGAAAAAACTGGCCCAACTCGAATTCACCCTCGATGATCGCAGGCTGTATGACGATTTTCGAGCGGCCTATCGTCAAGCGTACGGCGCAAAATGGGAAGAGATCCACAATGACCCACTGATCGGCGTGTCGCGGGCCTCAAAGCTCCTGCCGTCCTTCCTACAGCAGGATTTCCCAGAGCCAGATAGCTTCAGCAAGCTCCGCTTCGCCATGGCCGACGATGTGCGCGACCTGGCAAAACGGATGATTGACCTGGTGCGCCGGCACACCGGACGTGAGAACATTCTGTTTCTGATTGACGAGGCCGGACAGTACGTGGCCCCTCGGGGCGAGCTGATCCTGAACCTGGATGGCCTGGCCCGCAACCTGAAGGAATTGGGCCAGGGCAAGGTGTGGATCATGGCCACCGGCCAACAGACCCTGGCCGAGATCGTCGAAAGGGCGGCCCACAATTCGCCGGAACTGAACAAACTGCGCGACCGTTTCCCCATCTCGATTGAATTGGATGCCCGCGACGTTCGGGAGATCACCTACCGCCGCTTGCTGACCAAATCGGATGAGGGCGAGGCCCAACTGCGAACGTTGTTCCAGGCCAGCGGACAGGCCCTCGTCACGCACACCCGGCTGACGGGCACCTCGCTGTTCAAGGACGACCCCAACGCCGAAGACCTCGTGCGTTACTATCCCCTATTGCCGCAGCACTTTGAGGTGTTGATGGAACTGATCCGCGTACTGGCCCGTGGCACTGGCGGCATTGGTCTGCGCTCGGCCATCCGCGTGATCCAGGACGTGCTGGTGGACACCAGGCGCATCCTGCCACCCGACGCGCCCAGGCTGGCCGACCGCCCGGTGGGCCGGCTGGCCTGCGTGGATGATTTTTACGTCACCCTGCGGGCCGACATCAACAAACTACTGCCCCACGTCGTGACCGCCGTAGACCAGGTTGAGCGCAGTTTTTCTGGAAAAGGGTCGAATGGGGGGCTGCACCTGCGGGTGGCCCAGACCGTGGCCGCCCTCCAGCCATTGGAAGCGTTTCCCCGCACCGCCGACAACATCGCCGCGCTGCTCTACCCCGAACTGGGAAGTCCATCATTGCTCGGTGGCGTGCGCCAGGCGCTTAACGACCTGGTAAACGACAGAGAGATCGGTCTGATCGAGGACCCGCAGACTGGCGGCTACCTGTTCCTGAGCGCCAGCGTCAGGCCGCTCCAGCGCAAGCGCGCCGCATACGCACCCACCACCGGTGAGGTGACCCGGGTGCGTAACCAGATCCTGCAGGGCCTGTTGGAGCCACAACCCGCCACCAGGCTCGAAAATGTGCGGGACGTGCGCGCAGCAGTGCGTATGGGCAAGCATTGGCTGATCGGCGATCGGGAGGAGATCGGCTTCCGGCTGGAGATGGTTCCCGGTGGGGCCTGGGACGAGCGGCGGACGGCGCTATTGACGGAAACTGCTCAACAGAGGGAATACCAAAACGTGATCATCTGGCTCTTCCCGCAAGACGACGTAGCCGAGGACATCCTGCTGGAAATCCGCAAGTCTGAGAAGATCACCGGCGAGGTTGACGAACGTACCGCCGACCGTGACCTGGCCCAGTACGCCCGCGCCGAGCGACGGTTGGCCCAGCGTAATCGTGAGCACGTGGAGACCCGGCTGCGTGATGCCCTCCTGTCCGGAACGTTTATCTTTCGCGGCCGGCCGACGCCGGTGCGCCAGGAAGCCGATACGATGGAGGCCGCCGCCCGGTCTATGCTGGGCAAGGTCGCGGGCGAGGTCTTTCATCAGTACCACCTGGTCAAAATCCGGCCCAAGACCAACCTGGCCGCCCAATTCCTGGAGGTGGATCGGTTGGATCGTATGCCGCGTGAGCGGGATCCCCTTCGTTTGGTCGTCCAGCGGGCGGGCACGCCTCGGTTGAACGTCAACCACCCGGCGCTGGCCGAGACCCTGCGGGCCTTCACTGCCAGGGTGAACGAAGCAGGCGGCGGACGGCTGGCGGGCAAGGCGGTGCAGGACTACTTTGCCGCCGTCCCCTACGGCTGGTCAAAAGACGCCGTGCGCTACCTGTTCGCGGCCCTCCTGGTGGCGGGCGAGATCGAACTGCACACCGCTGGCCAGGTGCTCAAGACGGCCGGCCCGGCGGCGGTCGAGGTCTTCAAGAGCACGCTGGCTTTTAACAAGGTGGGGGTGGGGCTGCGCGATAGCAAGGTGAGCCTGGAGATCCTCGATCGGGCCGCCCACCGCTTGCAGACGCTTTTTGGCGAGCAGGTGCTGCCACTGGAGGATCACATCAGCCGTGCCGCCCGGAAGCACCTGCCCGACTTCCTGGAGCGCGTCGGTGCCCTACCCGATCGGCTGCGCTTGCTGGGGTTGCCCGGCGAGGACCGCGCACGCGACCTGCTGGGCCAGTTGACCGAACTGCTCAAAGGCGACGCCAGCGACGCCCCTTCCCGGCTGGGGGTGCCCGATAGCCACGTTCCTGAGGACATCAACTGGGCGCGCGCGGCGACGTCCGCACTCGACGATGGCGGCGAGCGCGACGTCCGGCAGGCGCGTCAACTTCTGAACGGCCTGGCCGAGATCGGCGAGCTGTTCCCCGACCAACTAACACCGTTGGCGACCGCAGACCAGAGCGAAGCACTACAGACCATCCTCGGCTCTGAGCGTTTTCACGAGCAGTTGCCCGATTTGCGGGGTACGGCACGTGCGGTGCGCGAACGGGTGCGCCAAAACTATACCGAGGAGTGGGAGCGATATCGAGAATCGTTACGCACGGTCTTGGCCTCGTTGGAAGCGCGCTCCGACTGGGTGTTGCTGTCCGATGCCGCCCAGGAAGAGATCGCTGCCCGGCTAAACCTCACGCTGCCCGAGACTCCGGCCGATGAGAACCTGCTGGCCGACTACAGGACGCTGCTCGTGCGCTTCCGCAGCCTGCCTGGGTTGCTCGCCGAGTTGGAGAGCGAGGTAACTCGCCGCCGGCCTGTAGAGAAATCCCTGGATGAAGGACCAGGGGCAGACGATGTGGCACCTGTTGAAGCCATTCCAGTGCAGCAAATCATTCCATCTCAAACTATTGCCTCTGAGGAAGAGTTAGAAGCCTGGCTCAATTCACTCCGGGCGCTGATCGTCGAGCGCTTGGCGGCCGGCAAACGGGTGAAACTATACTGACAAATCGAGGAGTGAGCACGCCCACGTGATTCAAGAACACGGATTTGCAGGATTAACGGATCAAGACAATGTCGCAGAAATCAAAGAGTATCGTCCTTAATGGAACGGAAAATCAAGCTGAGGAGATTGATATGAATACCCTGACCATCAGCTATCCGCGCGAAGTGCTGTGGGCCTTGGGGCAAGAACCGGACGAGTTTGAAGCTCAATCCCGCCTGCTTCTGGCCGTGAAGCTCTACGAAGTAGGCAAACTCAGCACGGGTCTGGCCGCCCAATTGGCTGGAGTGCCACGCATCACATTCATGTTCTTGCTAGGCCAGCATGGCCTTTCCCCATTCGGTGAAACAGAGGACGAACTAGAGGAGGATCTGGCCAATGCCCGCCAGGCCCGTCGTCGCGAATAACACGCCCCTGGTCGCCTTGTGGGTCTTGGGCCGTCTCGACCTGCTACGGGACCTATATGGCGAGGTTCTGATCCCACAGGCAGTTCATGCCGAGTTCCTGGCAACAGAGCGCGCCCTGCGTCAAACCGCACTGGAGCAGGCTCCCTGGATCAAATCTGTCCCGCTGGCCAACCCACGGCGAGCCCTGGTTTACGTCGGCCTGGACCGAGGTGAAGCAGAGGTTCTGGCCTTGGCCGAAGAAAGAGATGCCTGCTTGGTCATTATTGACGAACGGAAGGAACGCCGTTATGCCAAGCGCCTGGGTCTGCCCCTGACGGGAACGATGGGCCTGCTCTTGCTGGCCAAGGAGGAGGGATTGATCCCGGCCCTGCCCCCCCTGGTAGATGAATTGCAGAGTGCGGGCCTGTACCTTGCCCGCTCCCTGGTGATCAGGGTTCTACAGTTGGCCGGCGAGCGTCCAATCGAGGAGTGAGCACGCCCACGGTTCAAGAACACGGATTGGCGGAATCAACGGATCAAGGTGCGAACGGATTCAAGAAACACGGGATAAAAATGCCTTTTGACAAACCCACCCGCAATCTGCTTGCCAAAATCGTCGCCGCCTGCCGCGACCGGCTGGCCGACGACGTCGCCGGCCAATTGCAGTCCTCCTATGGCCTGTACCCCGACGGCACCACCCTCGACGTCGCCCAGACCGAAGACGACCGGTGCGCCGCCGAGGACCTGCGCGCCCTGCTGGCCCACTTTGGCGCTGAGACTGCCGAGGCCGCCGCTGCCGGTAGCGGTCAGGCCCGCCGGACCGCCGCCTACCAGCGGCTGGTGCGCGAGATCGGCTTCACCCTCCTCAATCGCCTGGCGGCGCTCCGCCTGTGCGAGCAGCGCGGGCTGCTGGTCGAGTGCGTCCGGCACGGGATGGCGTCCGATGGCTTCCAACTCTTCGACCGCATCGCCGGTGGCGCATTAGGCAACCGTTACCAGACCTACCGTGCCTTTCTCGGAAACTTGTTCGACGAACTGGCGCTGGATCTGGGCGTGCTGTTTGACCGGGGCACCCCCCAATCGCTCGTCTTCCCCAGCGAAGCGGCTCTGGCCGACGTGCTGGCCCTGCTCAACGATCCCGAGTTGGCCGCCCGCGACGTCTGGCAGCAGGACGAGACCATCGGCTGGATCTACCAGTACTATAACGACCCCGCCGAGCGCAAGGCCATGCGCTCGGCCTCGCAGGCCCCGCGCAACTCGCGCGAACTGGCCGTGCGCAACCAGTTTTTTACCCCGCGCTACGTGGTCGAGTTCCTCACCGACAACACCCTCGGCCGCACCTGGTACGAGATGCGCCAAGGCCACACCTGCCTAACCGACCAGTGCCGCTACCTGGTCCGCCGCCCCAACGAAATCTTCCTCGCCCCAACCGAATCCCCCCCCCCCCACCCCCCAACCCCCCCCCCCCCCCCCCCCCCCCCCCCCCCCCCTCCCCCCTCCCCCCCCCCCCCCCCCCCCCCCCCCCCCCCCCC